>Ga0247611_10004973_pt1 | contig 18048 bp, 14 predicted proteins | sample 177DNAGHGhighgp2_FD_192422 | JGI IMG/M metagenome (GOLD analysis project Ga0247611, IMG submission 192422) | Sheep rumen microbial communities from Palmerston North, Manawatu-Wanganui, New Zealand - 1770 DNA GHGhigh gp2 | ecosystem: Host-associated > Mammals > Digestive system > Stomach > Rumen... | reverse complement strand
ACCTTATAAGCGAATAATCCCATGGGAATAAAGAATTCTTCGTTAAGAATTTCCCCGATTGTAGGTGTATCAATACGCTTGCTCATACCCTCTATATAACAATTTTCCATGTTCAAATCAAGATGACGCATTTTTCAAAAACAAAAGGGAATCACAACGATTTCGCAAGTTTGGAAAAATTTACTCATAAAAAACAGTCCAAAACACCCCAAAAAGCGTGTTAAATATATGGATAAGGATTGTCCTTATACTGCCAAGCGGAGGTTTATCCGTTAAAAAATAACCACACACATGTCAAAGAATCGAAAAAGAATTAAAAAAACTTTTTTTACTCAATCTTTTCTTTCAAAAAAAATTTAGCATAACATCGCCTATTGACAACAAACATTTTGATATATATTATATATATATGATTTTCGAATGGGATGAAAACAAAGCAAAAATAAACTATACCAAGCACAAAGTGACTTTTGAAGAAGCACAAACCGTATTCTATGACGAAAATGCACTTTTATTAGCAGACGAAAAACATTCCAATGAAGAGGATCGATTTATTCTAATGGGCATGTCCTCAATGATGAACACTCTTCTAGTCTGTTTCTGTGAACGAAGCTCAAACAATAACGAAATCATCCGGATCATTTCATCTCGAAAAGCAAACAAAAAGGAAATCGAACAATACAGGAAAAGGAGGTCATTATGAAAAGCAACTATGATTTCAGCAATGCAGTAAAAAATCCATATGCTAAAAAATTGAAAAAAACAATTTGTATAAATATTAGCGAATCAGTTTTAGCCTATTTCAAGAAACTTTCTGAGAAAACAAACATTCCCTACCAAACCTTAATCAACATGTTTCTTGAACAAGCCAAGGCTGAAAAAATGGAACCAAAATTTGTTTCCAAGCCTCCCCGAAAAAAACAAGTTGCATAAAAAGCGGGATTCTATCCCGCCCATTTTCAAAAGCTCACGTTATTACGCAGTTAGAAATACACGCCATAATTGGGGCGATTTCTTAGGTTACGGCCTTTGACGTCGAAACGGCGGTCGCGAGTTGCTTTCAGCGGAATCGGGGCAAAATCCTTGCGGATATATGTTCTGCCGCCATTGCCGTCGCCCTTTGCGTTTATTAACAACTTCGCCGGATGCACTTCATAGTCGTAGTAATAGTTCGATATGTACAAATTCTGCACTTCAGGGTACTTTCCGTCGAATGCTTTATTTTGAATGATTCCGTTAAAGACATCGGGTTGCGGAAGTTTTGTGTCCATAAACAAACCACTAATCGTGTGTCCATTGCCGTAAATTATTCCGACAAACGGATTATTATAACCATTTAAAGGATTCCAGCTCACATAACTATGATAATTACTGAAAACTTGGGGACCCAATCCTTCCAATTTTTCGTGCACAACAATATCGTTCATGATTTGGATACAAGCATCGACAGGCGGATTTTCATTCAAATAGTCATTTGCAAAATCGTTGAAATAGTAGAGTTCATGAACATTGGTTACAAGGTAACAGCCGTTAGAATCTACCGCCGGTTTTTCTGGTTCGTAAACCCATTTTGCATGAAGAGAAATTGTATCGTATTTGGCGGAATAGGCCTCATAATGCGTATTCAGATAAATTCCAGACTTTGCAGGATCAATCCAACCTCGGAAAATGTAGCCTTCGCGAGTCGGATTTTTAAGAAGGATATTCTCGCCATTTACGACTTTTTCCGGGTTCTTTTCATCGCCCATCGTGCCGCCATGCAAATTGTAAATCAAAGTAATTTCTCGACCGCTCCACTTGCCGATAAGGACGATATCTTCGGTATTACCTTGAGGCAGCTCCGTCACCCGCTTCGTGAATGTCGAATCCGTAAACCACCCCTCAAAAGTGCGACCATTTCCAATGGGTTCCTCCAGCACAAAAGTCGCCGAATCCGCATCGCGGTATTTTGGATTTGACGAACCTCCAATTCCATAGTCACCGTCATTCACGTAAGTAATGGAATACCAGTTTTTCCACTTGGCAAAGACTCTTTGGTTACCTTCCGCTGTAGCAGAAATTTTTTCGACAGGGTTCGTGAAGATAGAATCGGTGAACCAGCCTTCAAAAACATCGCCCTCTTTTGATGCGGGTTTCAAAACAACTTCCTGTTTGGGCATAAAGTAGGTCAGATTCGATGCGTTGTTGACACCCTTGTTCAGGTAATATAAAATGTCATAATACACCCCGTTCAATGTCGGGTACGAATCGCCAGATTTCTGCTGCCAAATCGGGTACTCTGTCCCTTTTTTCAATTTTTCGTAAACTGATCCATTGGCAAATTCCGTATCCGATGCGGGCGTAGCCTCAAATCCACTATTCAAGAATTTTTCCGGGTAAAAAACATTCTCAAATGTTAAATCTTCATCTGAAAGCACCAAACATGATTTCTTCTGTTTTAGGCCAATTCCAGAGAACTTTTTGGTCACATCAATTTTGCCCGCATAGAAGGAATTTTTAATAGTAATAGCATCCAAAATTCCGACAAGTCCGCCTCCTTCCTCGCCGCTCAAATAACCGACAGAATAGGAATTTTCGATAGTCACGAAACGCTGACCATTACGAATAGTATATGCGGCTGGGTTTCTAGCCGCAACAAAAGTGATATCAACACAAGGGTCGCCAAAAACATCGACGAAGCCAATGAGTCCCCCGACATAACCTTTTGTACCTATAACAGTAGCCGAGCTGAACACATTCTTTAGTTCAAGGTTGCCGTAAAAAACATTTGATATAAAAGAACCTGCATTTTCGCCGCTAAAATACGAATCTACAATTCCCAAATTCTGAATAACCGTATTACCATACGAAACCTCTTGAATCAAGCCCACATTGCCGTACAGGCCCGAAATGGTATGACCATTCCCTTCAATTACGCCACTAAAAGATCTAAAAGGTTGCCACCAGTAAAAATCGCCCTTATTCGCGTTTCCATTTGAGGACAAAAGATTCTTATTGACAACAATATCGTTTTCTATGAAAATACAGGTACGCCGAGATATGCTGTCTGCAAATTTAACTGCCCCATAAAGTTCCGCAGCATCGTGAACCAGCATACATCCCGATTCATCTACCTGAGGCTTTTTCGAAATGATTCCCCAACGAGCATGAACTCTAAGCTGGTTCCCTAGAGTAGGACTTTCGTATGAGAACAAGTAATCTCTTTTGCTGTTATCTATAAAATTAAGAGTTTGCCGAGTATTATACCAGCCTAGAAATTCAAAGCCTTCTTTTGTGGGTGGCAACAAAGGATATTTAATTTTATTACTTCGATCAAATACATAAAAATTCGCGTTATTTGGATTGTTAATGCCGCCCTGCAAGTCATAATTGACATAGACCGTATCGCCATTGTTAATAGCGAACGCATTCACCACAATTAGCAAGCACACCCAAAGGCTAAAAATAATCCTAGACACAATTTTCTCCTTTTTTAAAACAAGCCGTTGGTTTCACACAAATAAATATAGTTGTTATTCCGGCCTAACGCAGCATTTATCCATATTTTTTTGACACTTATTTCAAAAAAAACGGCACCTTGAACAATCGAGATTCCTATGCTACGATAAATGTATTATATGCAACAACGAGGTTTATCCGGCATTCCCTTGCAGCACACTCACTTGCTCTTCCGCCCATTCTTCGAACGTTTCGGCAGCGATATGCGACTTGACATTTTTCATCAAGTGCGTGTAGAAATGCAAGTTGTGGATGGCGGCAAGCGTCCAGCCGAGCGGTTCTTTTTCCTTGAACAAATGACGCAAATACGCACGGCTGTAATTACGGCAGCAATAGCAATCGCAATTCGGGTCCAGCGGCAAATCGTGCTGGTGGGCAAATTTTGCACCCTTGTAACGCAACACGCCTTGGTGCGTATAAACTAAACCATCCTGTGCATTTTTCGCAGGCAGAATGCAGTCGCACATATCCACACCGCGTTTCACGAGCTCCAGTAAATTCCACGGAGTTCCCACACCCATCACATAACGGGCTCGATCTTCGGGCAACAAGTTTGTACAAAAGTCCGCAATATCGTACATCGTCTCGACGGGTTCGCCCACCGAAAGCCCGCCCATCGCATAACCATCCGGTGCAATTTTCTTGAGCGCTTCGATAGACTTCTGGCGAAGTTCCTTGTGCATACCGCCTTGCACAATTCCAAAGAAATACTGCGGATAGCCGTGAATCGGCGGATTTGCCTCCAGCCATTCCTTCGCCTCATGCGTCCACTTAAGCGTAAGCGCAAGCGACTTTTCAGCCTCTTCGACCGTGCTTGGGTACGGCGTACATTCGTCAAACGCCATGATGATATCGGCACCGATTTCGCGTTGCGCATTCATCACGCTTGCAGGAGTGAATAAATGACGTGAGCCGTCCAATAAACTTTTGAACTGCACGCCCTCTTCGGTAATCTTGCGGAACTGCTTCAAGCTCCATACTTGGAATCCACCGCTGTCCGTCAGCATCGGGAGGTTCCAGCTCATGAACTTCTGCACGCCACCCGCTTCCGCAATCAGCTTTGTGCCCGGTCGCAAATAAAGGTGGTACGTATTCGCAAGAATAATCTCAGCATCGAGTTCGCGGATGTCGCGGCTAGTAAGCCCCTTGACCGTCGCCGCAGTCCCTACAGGCATAAACACGGGCGTCGTCACATCGCCGTGTGCCGTATGGATAACCCCAAGGCGGGCCTTGGATTTTTCGGATTTCTTTAAAAGTTCAAAGGGGTTTGCGTTCACGCCTCAAATTTAGAAAACGCGATAATTCAGCCGAACAGACTTATGCAGTTTTTTTCGAAGATTTTCTAGGAGCGCGGTGCACGCTCGGGCGCTTGTTGCCCGGATGCAACGGCATGACCTTTGCGGTTGCCGAAAGGGTATGTTCAATTTTTTCCTCACCAATGGAGGAGCACTGCCCTGATAAAAGTCTGTAGTCAATAGCCATAAATCGTACCTGTGAAAGCGAAAATGGAAAAAACGTTAGTCTTTTGAAGATAATTTATTTTTTGAAATTGTCAAACGCAATACCCCTTCTGTAGCGTCTCTGACAGGAATATTGAACAATTTTTTACACAACGAGCTTGCCAGTACGCCTACAATAAGGTATATTTTTGCACATGAAATTCGTAACGAGCATCAACTTCTGGTGGTGGCAGGCCCTATAGTCAGGAGCCTGGTATTTTTGTTACGGTATTTAAAAGATGCAGGCTCCTTTGAAAGGGAGCCAATTTTTTTGAAAAAATCTTTTGGATGCCCGGCAAAAAGACCTGAATTGAAACGTTACAACCTAAAAAGGAAAATAAAATGAGAAACTCGCTCAAACTCGACGGCCCGGTCAAGACTTACCTCGAAGAAAACGAACTCCCGAAGGCATGGTACAACGTCCGTGCCGACATGAAGAAAAAGCCCGCACCGCTCCTGAACCCGGGTACCGGCAAGCCCGTGACTTTCGAAGACCTGCAGCCCGTGTTCTGCGACGAGCTCATCAAGCAGGAACTCGACAACGATACCGCCTACTTCGAAATTCCCGAAGACATCCTGACTTTCTACAAGATGTACCGCCCCTCCCCGCTCGTCCGCGCCTACTTCCTGGAACAGGCGCTTGGCACCCCGGCGCACATCTACTACAAGTTCGAAGGCAACAACACCAGCGGTAGCCACAAGCTCAACTCCGCCATTGCGCAGGCCTACTACGCCAAGAAGCAGGGCCTCAAGGGCGTGACCACCGAAACGGGTGCAGGCCAGTGGGGCACGGCACTTTCCATGTCCACCGCCTTCTTCGGACTGGACTGCCAGGTCTATATGGTGAAGGTTTCCTACGAACAGAAGCCGTTCCGCCGCGAAGTGATGCGCACCTACGGTGCAAGCGTCACCCCGTCGCCTTCCATGACCACCGAAATCGGCAAGAAGATCAACGCCGAATTCCCGGGCACCACGGGTAGCCTCGGCTGCGCCATTTCCGAAGCTGTTGAAGCCGCCGTGAAGCAGCCGGGTTACCGCTACGTTCTCGGTTCCGTGCTGAACCAGGTGCTGCTGCACCAGTCCGTGATCGGTCTCGAAACCAAGGCTGCCCTCGACAAGCTGGGCGTGAAGGCCGACCTCATCATCGGTTGCGCCGGCGGTGGTTCCAACCTCGGTGGCCTTATCAGCCCGTTCGTCGGCGAAAAGCTCCGTGGCGAAGCCGACTACGACATTCTCGCCGTGGAACCGGCAAGCTGCCCGAGTTTCACCCGCGGCAAGTACGCCTACGACTTCTGCGATACCGGCAAGGTCTGCCCGCTCGCCAAGATGTACACGCTGGGTTCCAGCTTCATCCCGTCTGCCAACCACGCCGGTGGCCTCCGCTACCACGGCATGAGCACCATCCTCTCCGAGCTCTACGACCAGAAGGTGATTCGCGCAACGTCCGTCGAGCAGACGAAGGTGTTCGAAGCCGCCAAGCTCTTCGCCCAGACCGAAGGCATCCTCCCGGCTCCGGAATCCAGCCACGCCATCCGCGCGACGATCGACGAAGCCCTCAAGTGCAAGGAATCCGGCCAGGCGAAGAACATCGTGTTCGGCCTCACCGGCACGGGCTACTTCGACATGGTCGCCTACCAGAAGTTCAACGACGGCGAAATGAGCGACTACATCCCGACGGATGAAGACATCGCGAAGAGCCTCGCCCAGCTGCCGAAGGTGTAACGAAACTTGGCAACTCTGTTGCCTTAGTTGAGTCATCCTGAGGCGAAGTCGAAGGATCCAAAAATTTAAACAGAAACGTCCAGCAATCGCTGGGCGTTTTTCTAAATTCTAGACATCAAATTAGAGCTCCGCGACGCGTCAATCGCATCACATCAGTTCATAAACCTGGTTATTTCACATTATGATCATTTGTCCCCATTGCGGCGCCGAGCTGAAAAAAGGCGCAACCTTCTGCCCCCACTGCGGGAGCGACAAAAACACCGGCTGGAAAGAAGGTGCTGAATACAGCGACCTCGACCTCCCCGACTACGATGAAATTATCGAGAATGAATTCGGTGATGACCCAAGCAGCCCCTACGGCAAAAAGAAAACGGCGAACCCGTTCGGCATTATCGTAGCCACCATCATTGTGATTGCATTCGTTGCGGCTATGATATTGTAGGAATCCTAAAAAGAAGAGAAATGACGATTTGCGACACTCAGCTCACCGTTCACACCTCTAAGGTTTCTTCAAGGCGTTTAAGACTTGCAGCCGCTTCAGTAAAATCGTAATCTTCAACCTGATTATGCAGCTTTTGCAAGATTTTCTCTTGCTCCTGCGTGAACATGATTTCTTCCAGCGAATCGAGAATCCGCTTGCAAAGCGTCGAAGAGCACGATTCAACGGCGGGTTTGAGTTCTTCAATGGCCGTCATTAATTTTTTCGTCGCTTCAGGGTCGATGTGCTTAATGATGACTGCCGCGTTGGCCTGTTCCTCGGCGATATTCTGCATGACAATCTTCAAGTCGTCAAGGAGTTCTTCTAAAGCCTTCTCGAACGCCATAAAATCGGTATAATTACGTTCCTTTTTAAGCAGAGAATTTTCGAGAATATGTCCAAGTGTTTGCACATGGTACGAACCGATTGTGCCACAAAGACCTTTAATCGTATGGATATTACGAGTCAGTTCTTCAAACTCGGAATTTTCAAAAGCCGTCCTCAACTTCTGCACCTTGCCATCGTAATCGCGGACAAATCCCTGCAATATCTTGAAGTACAAGTTGCGGTTGTCGTTCGAATGATACAGCCCAGCAGCGGCATCAAAATGGCGAACCTTCTGGAACAACGAAACAGTACTGTCATCGCTACTCGTGGGTTCCGCTTCCGGTTCATTCGACGTTTGAACAATCGATGTCTTTTCGGCAACAGGCAAGTACTTGGCGAGTTCTGCAAACATTAATTTCGGGTCTATCGGTTTAGCGATATACGAGTTCATTCCCGCTTTAAGGCAGTCGTCCTTGTCCTTCTGGAACGCCCTTGCACTCATGGCTATAATCGGTACCTTCTTGAAATACTCGTCTGGACGTTTGCGAATTTCAGCAGTCGCATCAAGACCGTTCATGACCGGCATCTGGATATCCATCAATACCAAGTCAAAAGCATCTTTCTTGAGCAATTCCAGCGCAATTTTACCATTTTTCGCCACCATCGTCGTAAGCCCGACGCTGTTCAAAAGCGATACCGTCAACTCCTGATTCATTTCGTTGTCTTCGACCAAAAGTATTTTCGCTTCCTTAAAGAAGACCTTGTTCTTTTCGGTCTTGACCGTCTTTTGATACGTAAGATTTTCGCCCACGGCTTCTTGCATGGCGCTCAGCAGAGAGCTTATCTGTAACGGTTTGGCCACACAACTGTTGTAGCCCATTTCTTCGGCAAGGTGGTAATTCCGTTCGTCAAAATGGATGGGGTGCATCAAGACTTTCGGAATCTTTTTCATCTTGAACGGAAGTCCTTGTACAAAGTCAAAACCATTTAGAATCGGCATCTGGAAATCGACAATGAAGAGATCATACGGCGTTTCGCCCGCCTCGTCATGAGCCTGAATCAAGTCCAAAGCCTCGTCAACAGAACCTGCTTCTTCCACCACACAGCGTAACTTTGTCAGATAATGCCGCAGCACATCGCGAAGTTTATCGCAATCATCGACAAGCAGGACATTCATATTCCTGAACGTCGAAACAGATTTCCACTTAGGGACGCTTGCCTGCTGAGCAATGGGCAAAGTCAATGTAAAGTAGAACCTGGAGCCCTTGCCATATTCGCTTTCAACTTTAAGTTCACCGCCCATGAGTTCCACAAGCGATTTAGAAATGACAAGTCCAAGTCCTGTTCCGCCGTATTTACGCGTAATGGAACCGTCCGCTTGAGTAAACGCCGTGAAAAGCCCGCTCAGTTGCTCGTTCGTCATACCGATACCCGTATCGATGACGCTAAACGAAAGCTTTACGTTATTTCCAATAACCTGTTCGTTCTTTATTTGAAGTGTAATGCTTCCGCTTTCGGTAAACTTAGTCGCGTTGTTGATGAGATTCGTAAAGATTTGCGAAAGGCGCAGCGGGTCGCCCATCAACACTTCCGGAATTTCAGGGTCCATATCGACAATCAGCTCAATCGGCCTTTCGGCAATTCGGACTTCGGCAAGCGTCGTCACCTCGTTGATGACATGCTGCAAGATAAGCTGCGTGATTTCCAGTTCCTGCTTCTTGGCTTCAATTTTCGAGAAATCCAAGATGCTGTTGATAATCCGGAGCAGAGATGTCGCCGCATGGCTGATACGTTCGACAAAGCCTTGCTGGCGTTCATCCAGTTGCGTTTCCTGAATCAAGTGCGCCATGCCGATAATCGCGTTCATCGGCGTGCGGATTTCGTGGCTCATGTTAGCGAGGAACTCACTCTTCGCCTGCGTCGCCTGCTCCGCAATTTCACGGGCCGCGACCACTTCCGAAATATCAATCATCGAAAGCATATAGCCGACAACGGAATCCTGAACCTTGAGCGTACAAGCCTCGCCACGGAACCATGTTTCCGTATGCGTATTCAGCGTCTGCAACATGAACGTATCTTTCCAGACGCCTTGTTCGTCAAATGTATTTTTCAAGGACTCTACAACTTTTTCAGGCATCCCGCAACTTGGCAATTTTTCAAGCGACTGGCCAATCACGTCTTTCCAATCGACAATCAAGTAATCAGTCAGTTGCTTCGACATGTACATGACTTTGCGGTTCTTGTCAAAAATAACGAGGATGGAGTTACCCGCCGAAAGCATGATCGTATCGAGAATCGTATCCTTCTGGATTCCGCTCGTTTCATCGGAAATGAGGAACAGATAACGTATGGAGCCATCGTCCTCGACTAGGAACTGGAAGATGACTTTCCACCAGGCGTCTTCACCCGTGCAACTTTTAACCGGTATGATGATTTGCCGTTCGCTGGCGTGCATTTTTCCGCCTTTCGAAACTTTATAGACAAACTTTTTGAACTGTTCGGAATGGAAGAATTTCCAGAGAATTTCTCCACGGATATCATCACCTTTATTAAAGAATTCCGCAATATAGGCGCTTGCATGCAAAATGTCAAACGTATCGTTTGTAAGTATAATCCTGAAGTTGTCGCTTCCCAAAAGCGTTTCGAACATCGTACTGGAACTCACACTTTCATTCAAGTCTTTCTCGATAAAGAACTTGAAAAGGAAATGGACTATTAAGGAAGTAAGGAACATGAGCGCAAGAACGACAAGCGCCATCACCAAGACAATAGCGTGCAAGTTTTCCTGGACCATGGCGACAATCTTGTTTTTCTGGACAACATGGACCAGATAGAACGGGGCATTTTTCAACGGAGCCACCATGAACATCAACTTCCGACCGACAATATCGGTCTTCTCAAAACGAGTCACGCTATTGGCAACCATTCTGTCCAGTTTTATATTCTCTTGTACTAGACCTAAAAGATTCGCAACCGAATCCATCACGATTTTATGAAGGTTCGTCTCGTACGGGAAATACGTAAACAGGTTATCGTTCTCGGCCCCCACAAGCATCGTAATGCCGCCTTCGGTCTTTGCAAATTCGCCCATCAACAGACGAACCCTTTGCAAGTCGATATCCTCGGCTACAGCCCCCACAAAAGTTTCATCCTTATCCCACAACGGATAAGAAAACGTCATGACACGTTTTCTGGCCTTGTCGTTGATTTCAGGCCCCGTGATGGCAAGTCCCTTCCTACGCGACGCTTCCAGATACCAAGCCTTGGTCCTGAATTCCTTTTTACCTTCATCCAGCTTGAAGTCCCTTGCCGAAATGTATTTACCGTTCGTATTTCCGTAATAAGTATCGACAATATACGGAGACAGCTGGAGATTTTTTTTCAGGACCTTTTTAATATCGTTTTCTTTGGTATATTCGAGAATTTGCGGAACAGACTTGAACTGGTTTTCCAGTTTTGAGAAAAACAAATCGACATCCGTGACGACTCTATCCTGGAACTTCACGTCGGACGAACTGAACGAAGCCGAAATCAGCGTTGATTTCAAGTAATACGAAAAAACAAATACCAACGCGATGGTAAAGACAAGCATCGGTATGGTATAGACAATCGAAATGCGCCAACTGAGATGCCGGCGTTTTTCATTTAGCGGGCTATGCGTCAAGCCGAATTCACCTCGGAAGCATTATCTTTATACACTTCATAAATCTCGGGCAACTGCTCTGAAATCGCAAGGAACGCATCGACGACATCCGGATCGAACTGCGTCCCGCGACCCTTGATGATTTCCTGAACAGCCACCTTGTGCGGATACGGATCCTTGTAAGGCCTTTTCGACACGAGAGCGTCATAGACGTCGGCGACCGCCATGATGCGGGCCCCGATAGGGATATCGTCCGCCTTCTTGTGGTTCGGGTAGCCTTCGCCATTCCAGTGTTCGTGATGGCCCAAAGCCATATCCGCCGCAATCTTCACCATCGGATTGTCATGCAACTCCTTGGTCGCTTCGAGTAAGACATCGTAACCCATCTGCGGGTGCTGCATCATGATTTGGCGTTCATCTTGCGTGAGACTTCCCGGCTTACGCAAGATGCGGTCGTGGATGCCCACCTTGCCAATATCGTGAAGCGGGGCCGCCGTAGCGAGATTTTCGATGTATTCCGGAGTGATGACATTTTCGAATTTCGAATTTTTTCGAAGTTCTTCTGCAATGCGCTGGACAATAATCTGTGTACGTTTAATGTGCTCGCCCGTCTCGGGGTCGCGGTATTCCGCAAGGGCACCTAGACTTGTCAACATGACCTTCAACGTCTTACGCAAGTCCGCAGTCTTTTCGTCAACAAGTTCGTGCAGGTGGTCGCGCTGGAGTTTCAGTTGAAGTTGGTTCTTGATACGGAGTTTCACCAGTTCCGGAGAAAAAGGCTTTGTGATGTAATCGACAGCACCCAAATCCAGGCCGGTCTGTTCGCTGACACTGTCAGCTTTAGCCGTCAAAAAGATAACCGGGATTCCTTGCAGGATATCCTTTTGACGCATAATCCTCAAAGTCTCGTAGCCGTCCATTTCGGGCATCATCACATCGAGTAAAATCAAGTCGGGCTTAATCTTTTCCGTGAGCTCAATCGCCTTTTTTCCATTAAGCGCCACACAAACATCATAATCGTTGGACAGAATGCCTTCGAGCACCTCGATATTCGTCTTGGTGTCGTCAACTACTAGAATTTTTAAACGGGCTTGTTCCATAGTTATTAATATACGCTAATAAAAAGAAATATAACAACAGATTCTTTTTCAACTCTAAAAATTAATTAGACAATTTTTTTTATTGACTTTTTTTCAAGACTTTAGCTCCTTTTTTGGGTGATTTTCATCATAGTTAAAAGTATATTTAGTTTGGTTCGTTGTAACTATTTATTAGTCAATTGATGGTAATTGTTTGGAAAAGGGTCGTTAGTAAGGAGACCGTATGAAGCGTTTTTTATCATTGACAGCTCTATTAGCACTGGGCGCACAGGCTCAGGAAATTGTCGATAAGACCCCTTTCTGGGCGGCATTTGACGACCTTGAGCCTGCCGGCATCAACGACCTCTATAATGATTTGAACCTCCCCGACACCATGAAAAAGTACGGTCCTTTCCCGGTTACATGGGAAAGTTCCAACACTCTCTTTTTGGGGCACGACGGACACATCAACGGGCGTTTTGTGGGCGAAAACAAGGAAGTGACCCTTACCGCAACGCTATACGACAACCAAAGTGTCCCCCCACGAGCCGAAAAAAAGGATTTCAAGGTTTCTATCCACGGTTTTGAGCCATACTCCAACTACCTGTTCGCATATTTCCCGGCAAACAACAACGAAAACATTTATTATGCGCTGAGCAACGACGGTTACAACTTCACCCCGATGAACAACGGCAAACGAGTCGTGGCCGCCGATACGGTAAGCATCAAGAAAGGGCTCCGCGACCCGCACGTGCTACGTGCGCCGGACGGCTGGTTCTACATGGTCAACACCGACATGAAGAGCGCCGAAGGCTGGGCAAGCAACCGCGGCATGGTACTCATGAAATCGCGTGACCTCATCAGCTGGAAGCACAGCACGGTGCACTTCCCGGACAAGTACAAGGGCAAGAACTTCGCCAACGTGACACGCGTATGGGCCCCCGAAACCATCTGGGACGAAAATCACGTGAACAAGGACGGCAGCAAAGGCAGGCCGCTCGTTTATTACTCGCTGTTGACCAACGACGGTACCATCGCATACGATAAAGTATTCTTCAACTACGCCAATGAGGACTTTACCGACCTTGAAGGCGACCCGCAGTACTTCTTCGACCGCGGTAAATCGACCATTGACATGGACATTGTCTATAATCCGGTTGACAAGCTATACCACGGATTCTACAAGAACGAGGGGGACGGCGGAATCTGCAAGGTGCAGGCCCGGACATTAACCTCGGCAGACGGCAAGGCTCCGACCTGGTACAACCGAACCGGCGCACTACAACAGACAAACGAAGCCGTCGAAGGCGCCGGCGTGTTCAAGCTCATCAACCAGAATATGTGGGTGCTGATGTACGACTGCTACAACAACGGGCATTACCAGTTCACTAGCAGCACCGATTTAAAAACATTTAAGTTTATCCAGAACACAGAGACAAAAGGGGCATTTACGCCTCGCCACGGCACCGTACTCCCGCTTACCGCACAGGAGACTGCGGCTCTCATGAAGGCGTTCCCCACCCCGGACTTTGAGCCGAAGGTCATCGACATCCCCGATTCCATTGGCGTCTGCGATGGCAAGAAAGTTGTGGGTCCGTGTTCGCAGACCAAGATTATCCCATATGTGAAAGTCGGCGACGGCGAATGGAACGAAACGACCGATTTGAAAGTCAAAAAAGGCGCGACCATCACTTTGGGCCCGCATCCGTGGGACGGCAAAATCTGGAGCTGGGAAGGCCCGGACAACTTTAAATCGACCACCCGCGAAAATACGCTGAAGAACGTCGATGGCAGCAAGAGCGGCTATTACACCATCACTTATACAAACGAAACCGGTTGCAAGAGCGTCACCAAAATCAAGATGGTCGTTGATGATCCAGACAAGCCTTATGTCGAACCGGATACCACAAGGACAAGCATTAGCAGCCACAAAATGCGCGAAAACAGCAAAAATTTGCGTTTGAATCGCGACCCAGTCTATTTCGACCTGCTCGGCAACAGGCTCAAAAGCAAACCGCGCAACGGAATGTTTGTGGTACGGTAGCGACTTCGTCGCTATTAGTTACTAGCTGGTAGTTACTCCGCCCTTCGGGCTAGTTAATAGTTAATAGTTACTAGATACTAGTTACTAGAGATTGCAATAAGAACATTTCTAGTAACTAGTAACTCAGAACTGCTGCGAAGCTGCCTCAGTAACTAGTAACTCAGAACTCATAACAGTACCGAAGGCACCCTAGTAACTAGTAACTCAGAACTAGTAACTCATTAAAACTCTACTTAGCTTTATAAACGCATTTACGGGGTCGGCATAATTCCAGATGCCGCCTAGAGAAGCCACGCCCGCAGGGGACATCTTCTTGAAATCCTCGACTGTATCCGTATCGACGCCACCCCACAGGATGACAGGCGTTTTTGCATTTGTACTGAACGAGGTCCCCAGCGTTTCGATAGGCTCAATTGCCGAAAGCGGCAACATCACCGGACCAACGAGAGCGCCCGCCACCCAATCCGGGAGCAAAGACGCTTCTTCGGCAGTTTTGCAATAAGCAATGCAGTTGACGCGTTTCCAGCTTTCGGGAACATCGCCCATGAAGCTTTGGGCATCGCACACGCAGCCGCGGACATCCAGCTGTTCGGCCAAGTCCGGCGTTCCGCGGACCCAGATGCGGTCACGCAGTTCCATCGGGAGCGACAGAAGCCAGCGTTCATAATCATTAAATGTGGCGCGGGAATTTCCGCCCCGTCCGCGTTTATCGAGAATCAGACGGGTGAGTCCACGGCGAAACATCTCTTCGATATCGTCGAATTCACCAGCAAAATCATCAGGGCATGTCCAAAGCCAAAGTCGCATATTATAGGCAGAACATAGAAAAAAATGGCACAAAGAGAAGTCTCCGTCAGCGATTGCGAACGCAACGAACGGACAACGCAAACGGTTCATAGGTTTCGTCGTACGAGACGCCGGAGCTCCCATTTGCAAATACGACACTGCGTGCATTGAGGTTGCGCACTTCGTCTCTCATCCAGAAGTAAGCATATTCGTCAAAATAACAGAAATACCCCATAAAGTAATAGCCACCTTGCAGATCCGCAATAAAGCCTAACGAAATTAAAGAATCGGAAGCTTTATCAAAGCCACCTACAGCGTCAATTAAGCTGTCAAAATCCGCTTTGGATGGGAGCATCCACCCTTCAGGACAAGCCTTCATAGCAGCATCCCACTGGTAAAGCCTCCCCTGCTTTTCGCAATACAAGGCACTATCATTGTAACACCCGGACCACATGCGAAGCGAATCATCAGCAAGGCTAATATCATTTTGTCCTTGATAATTGAGATTTTCCGCCATCCAGACTCGCCCGCCAATTTCGATGGTCCTGTAAGTACGCGAATCACGAGAATCCACAAGCACGTCCGCACCGATCTCCGCTCCAGACGACGAATCGGAATCCGAGCATGCGTAAAGCACAGCGACAAGCAAGGCCAGAACGAATCTACTTACAAACATATTCATAAGTATAAAATAATAATTTCTAGTCTCTAATTTTAGTAGTTAATACATACCAGCTTGCTGTTATCGGGAATTGTCCTGTAAAAAATTCCTATTAACGAGTAGCTCTAAACTTGGAACTTTTCTATATTAACGCACGGATTGACGATTTGATGAACAAACCGCCACGTTCAACGAGGCAAAAAGATGGATTTAAAGATACTCCCTCAGCCAGACGATGTTACGTGCGGACCCACTAGCCTACACGCTGTTTACTCTTATCTCGGCTATAAAATACCCCTAAAAAAACTCATTTCAGAAATTGAATTTTTGGAAGAAGGTGGTACGCTCGGCGTTTTCCTCGGTATAGATGCCCTCAAGCGCGGATTCAAGGCAACAATTTATTCGTACAACTTGAAGATTTTCGACCCGACATGGAGCAAGCTCAAAATGCCGGAACTGCGCGAAAAGCTCGTCGCTTTACACAAGGCTAAACACGCTCCCAAGCTAAAGAAAGCGATTGATGCCTATATCCGTTTCATAGACTTGGGCGGCACCGTCGCCACGGCAGACCTCCGAGCCAGCATGTTCGAAGGCTATTTCAAGCGAGGCATTCCCGTTCTGTGCGGTTTGAGCGCCACTTACCTTTACCGTTCCCCCCGTGAATACACTAACGATAAAGACCAATCCGTCTTTGATGATATTCACGGCGACCCGATGGGCCATTTCGTTGTGCTTTACGGCCTCGACGAAAAGAAGCAATTCATGGTGGCTGACCCGGATTGTACAAACCCGATGGCAAATGGACCTTATTACAAAGTAGATAAGTTCCGATTGATTCACAGTATTTTACTTGGCGTCATGACTTATGACGGCAACATTCTTGTAGTGGAGAAAAAATGAGGAATACACCGGCACTGATGATTACCTGCGAACACGCGAGCAACGCTCTGCCGGATTTTGTCCTGCGCGCATTCCGCGAATACAACATCCTCGATGCTAGAAGCCTCGGCAAAGAGTCTAGCGACCGCTTTGGCATTCCCGACGAAATTCTCGCCTCCCATCGCGGATACGATATCGGCGCATACAAAGTATTTTCAAATTTGGTCAAGCGCTTAAGACCTGATTTTAACTGCGCCAGCCTGTTCTCGCGCCTTGTCATCGACATGAACCGCGGTGAGACCAGCACGAGACTTTTTTCGGAATTCACCACAAAATTGCCGAAGCACGTCAAAGCCCATATTTTCAAGCTTTGGCAGAAATACCGTGAAAAAATCGATAAGTTCGTTTCAGGCAAGATTCCCCAAAAATTGCGGGACAACCCAAAACGAATGCATGTCAAGGTCATCCATCTGGGCATCCACAGCTTTACGCCGGTTTTGAACGGAATCGAACGAGATACCGACGTGGGAATCCTTTACGACCCAAGCCGCCCCGCCGAAGCCAAGCTAGCGGACATACTCATCAAGAGCATCCACGAACGGGAACCGTCGCTCCGCATCCGCAAAAATTATCCCTACCTCGGCAAATCCGACGGCCTTACGACCACGCTTCGCCAAAAGTTCGGCCCCGCCTACGCTGGACTCGAGATAGAGATAAACCAAAAGCTGTTGGGATAACGCCAAAGGGGTTCCCACCTTGGTGGCCATGCGCACAAAGCACTAAAGTGCTAAGTGCTGTCCGCCCGATCTAGTCGGGAGTGGCAGTCTCTTAACTTGTCATTCCCCACTCCGACGGGGAATCTCCTTATTTATGGACTCTTATTTCAGTAATTTTTCAAAAATTCAATGTTCAAAAGCTTCAATCTTATTTAATTTTAAACGTGGATTTTTGCCCTTCATGCGTGTGCCGCACGCCGAAGGTGTATATGATCAGAATTTTTTCGAAAAAACCTAAAAACTGGAGATATCCATGGCAAAAAAGATGATTGCGTGTGACGGTAACGAAGCTACCGCTAGCGTTGCGTTTGCGGTTAGCGAAGTCGCGGCAATTTACCCGATTACACCGTCTAGTCCTATGGCTGAGCACGCCGACAACTGGAGTGCTGCAGGCAAGAAGAATATTTGGGGACAGGTTCCCCGCGTGTTTGAAATGCAGTCCGAAGGTGGCGCTGCCGGTACCGTTCACGGTGCTCTGCAGGCCGGTGCTCTGACCACGACCTTCACCGCATCCCAGGGTCTTCTCTTAATGATCCCGAACATGTACAAGATTGCGGGCGAACTGACCCCCACGGTCTTCCATGTGACTGCCCGTGCCCTTGCCATGCAGGGCCTTTCTATTTTCGGTGACCATTCCGACGTGATGGCCTGCCGCC
>Ga0247611_10004972_pt1 | contig 18049 bp, 13 predicted proteins | sample 177DNAGHGhighgp2_FD_192422 | JGI IMG/M metagenome (GOLD analysis project Ga0247611, IMG submission 192422) | Sheep rumen microbial communities from Palmerston North, Manawatu-Wanganui, New Zealand - 1770 DNA GHGhigh gp2 | ecosystem: Host-associated > Mammals > Digestive system > Stomach > Rumen... | reverse complement strand
GTCGCGCCCGTCGCAGCGAATACTGGTGGTTCTACCTTTTCATCCTCGTTGTGTCGTGGGCGTTTAGTTTCTTAGGCAATTTGACTCCCGTTTTCACCTTCATTGGCTTGTTGGTCACCCTCGTGTTGTGGATTCCGCAACTGGCAGCGCTGACACGCCGTCTGCACGACAGGAACCACAGTGGCTGGTGGGTCTTTACCATGTTTGTCTGCACAGCAATCGTTTACTGCGCATTCGCCGTCATGCTCGCCCCACACGTTTCAGCCTTGATGGCCGAGGGCGACAGCATGGAGATGATCAGGATCTTTGCCGATGCCGTCCAGGATTCACCCATGGCGATGACTGTGGCGATAGTGGCCGCCTTGTGCAACTGTGCTCTGGTTATCACCACCCTGGTGTTCGCCGTCCAGGACAGCCACTGGACCGAGAACAAATACGGTCCCTCACCCAAGTACCAGTAATCTGAGTGAGGAGTTTTTTTAGTTAGAAGTGAGGAGTGAGAAGTTAGGAGTTAGGAGTGAGAAGTTAGGAGTTTTTTTAGTGAGGAGTTAGGAGTGAGAAGTTAGGAGTTTTTTTAGTGAGGAGTGAGGAGTGAGAAGTTGGGGTGCGGATGCCAACTTCTCACTCCTAACTCATAACTTCTAACTAAAAAAAACTCCTAACTAATAAAACTTCTAACTAAATACAGAGGCGGTGGAGCAGGTCCAGCAGACTACGGTCGATGGGCTTCTCCTCGCGGCGCAGGGCCTTGCTGAAAGGCACATAGACGATTTTCTCGTCATCGTCACCGATCATGATATTGCGCTGACCCTCCATCAGGGCGTCGATGGCAGCTGCCCCCATGCGGGAAGCCAGGATGCGGTCTTGGGCCGTGGGACTGCCACCACGTTGCAGGTGTCCCAGAATGGTAACCCTCACGTTAAACTGCGGATACTCCTTGCGTGCCCTTTCGGCGATGGCCATGGCACCGCCCGTGACCGGACTCTCGGCAACGAGGACAATCGATGACCGCTTGCTCTTGCGGAAACCACTCTTGATGAGTTCGACAAGCTGGTCCTTCTCGGTTGACACTTCGGGGATAATGGCGGCCTCGGCACCCGTGGCGATGGCACCATTCAAGGCGAGGAAGCCCGATTCACGCCCCATCACCTCAATAAAGAACAATCGCTCATGGCTGCTCGCCGTGTCGCGGATGCGGTCCACACACCACATGATGGTGTTGAGTGCCGTGTCATAGCCGATCGTGTGGTCGGTGCCCGACAGGTCGTTGTCGATAGTGCCTGGCAGTCCCACGATGGGAAAATCAAACTCCTGAGCAAACTGCCGCGCACCCGTCAACGTGCCATCACCACCAATGACCACCAGGGCATCAATGCCATGCTTCTTGATGTTCTCCCAAGCTTGCTGACGTCCCTCCACAGTCTTGAACTCTTGACAGCGGGCGGTCTTGAGAATCGTGCCGCCATGGTGCATGATGTTAGACACATCTTGAGCCTCAAAATCGACAATCTCGTCTTCCACAAGGCCCTTATAGCCATGATAAATGCCCTTTACCTTAAATCCATTGTAAATTGCTGAACGGGTCACCGCACGGATAGCGGCATTCATACCGGGAGCGTCGCCACCCGAGGTCAAAATACCTATCGTCTTTATTGTTGCCATAATTCTCTATTGTTTTGGTCTTGAACTGGCTGCAAAGATAATCATTTTATAGGAAATGACATTAAAATGAATTTCCACAATTTACCGATATAAAGTTATTTTTGTGAGAAACGGCTACTACCTGGACGGGGAGTTCTATCTCATCTGTGACCCATCCCTTCGTCGAGGCACCCATCGGCAGTTGTATGCCACGCTACCAGACTATTCAGCCTCAAGCCTATGCAGTAAAGACAAAAAACCATAAGCGAGGCTTACCAACCCCCTCTTAAGCCCAGCATCAACGACATGATTACTGTCCCGGAACTGCCCAAGATCCTGTTCGCCCTATAAACTAACTTCAAATCCCCGTCGTACCCAAAAAGGCGGCATCTGCTCGCGCAGACACCGCCAATACTCATGTTTTATTATTGCTTGCCTTTATTACTGGGATATAGATTTCAAGGTCAATTTTTAAAAATCCACATTACATAAAAAATCATTTAATCAACATTAACTACCATCAAAAGATTCTATTTCTCATTTTATCATTATTCTCATTAACGCTTATCTTGAAACGTCACATGAACGTGACAAGATGATATATATTGACAAATAAGGAAAATAATATTTGCGATGCAAAAGTACTGCCATTTTGCACTTCCCGATTATGAAAAACTCCACTTTCTCTTGTAATAATTGTTGTTTTTTTTACCTCAAATTTGTCAAAATTTGACCAAAAAATTCACTAACCTATTGAATATCCGTTATTTAAAAATACAAACTTTGTTTTTTCTTGTTCTCGGTAAAAAATCCTATTTTCACAGCAACTTTTACACAGCAAAGGGTCACATGCCAAACCGTCCGGACACCTATTCATGTCATCAAGTGGCATCCGCCGGTCAACTCCCCGGTACCATTTCCAGGTGTGAGGATAGACATACAGCTTAGCAACTCATATTCATGTACCCATGACCTCCCATACGAAATGTTGCATAGCCGCAGGCATACGGTTAACGATTGTTAAACCACAAATTCTTGTTAACCATATTCAGCAAAAAGCCTTACCTTTGTCAATCAAGAAGATCCTTGAAGGATGAGAGTTTTCACCATGATTTATATGGAACCCATCACATGGAGCCCCCCTTTGAGGAAATTAAAAGTGTCATAACAATCAAGAAGTCTATTCATTTTTAAAAAAAACGAGAAGGAAATGAAAAATCTATTATTGACCATCATGTGCCTCTGCACCGTTCAATCTATGCTGGCCACCACGGGCTCAAGCCTCACAGGCAATCGAGCGTCAACCCAGCAAAAAGAAATCAATGGCGCCAGGATTGCTGTTGCCGATGCCTATTATTGCTACCTTAACAATAACGTCCCCGTGCTGACCTCAGGCGGCAGCGGCGGATCGGCACAAATTGATGATGAAGCACACAGCGTGGGCTGGGCATCCAACATCAGTCTCATCAACGCAGGCACTACCGCCATCATGAAACTGTACAGCAACTTTAGTGTAAATCTCCATTTCCAGGAAACAGTGGGCAGCGATGGGCAACAGATGGCCAAATTATGGTTCACCGCGGGCACACTGCTTGACAGAATAGTGAAGACTGACGTCGAGCTCACAGAAACCAGATCAGCCAACAATACTATCGTGAACGAAGTCAAAAGCTTATATGCCATATCCGAACAATGGCTGAGGAACTACAACGACACCGCCATCTATACCATCAACGGCACTTACGATTACGATGACGGCACGGTATTCTTTGAGGGCGGAATTGCCTTTTTCATTGCCGATGAATACATCAGTATAAACTCCCTAACTGGTGAAGAGACGCTGCAGGAAAATGTGTCATCCTACACTTTATCTCCCATTTATCGCAACATCCACTTCATGAGACCCAATGGAAGTCAAACCTTCGGTTCCAAGCAGAGTTCATATAATGACACTCAAAAAATTGAGCTGATGAAGAATTATGTCATTCAAGCAGACGGTGGGCCCGCACCCCATACGGGCTTCGGCGGCGGCGGTCGCATCACGCGTCCGATAGACCCGCGCCCGATCAAGTCAAGGTTGCTCAGCGTCGTTGAGGACCAATACCCGACTGCGCTCACTGGCAATGGCAGGCGCACAGACAAGTCCACGACAGTTCACCTTAATGGGTGGGACAGTCACCAGGACTGGGGCGACCTGATTCTTGGTGTTCCCGTCTATCTCACCCAGATCAATGATACGACCGTATATATTTATAATATGTATGGAACCATATCCGAAGTGAATGTGGCCTATATCCACAATGACAGCACAGTGACCCTGCCCGCACAACCGATCGACCAGTCAACCGATCACTCGGTATATGCATTCTACAATTTCGGCGACCCCTTTGAGATACCAGGACATGTCATGTTCGGCAAAAACATCACATGGGACGGGACCATCCCTGTGAATTACCAAGGGCAGTTTCCTCATTATTTCACAAACAACAACATCTCCCTCACCGACGGGAGCTACATCTACATTCCCGGCAGTGCAGCCCGTGGCGACGTGAACAAGGATGGCAAAATCAACATCGGCGACGTCACGGCCCTGATCAACATGCTGCTCACCGGCGAGAGCGACAGTCCCGTGATCCTCGGCAAGGACGCCATCGACTGCAACAAGGACGAGAACATCAACATCGGTGACGTCACAGCCCTGATCAACTACCTGCTCTCGGGCTCCTGGTGACGCCCGCACGGGAAAACGCCCGCCTGCTGCTGTGAGGATTCATCTATGAAAAGGGGGGATTGGTCGCAAATTTATGCCCGATAAGGCGATTTGTCGGGTCTATCATGTATAATGGTGTTAAACTTGGCAAAACGTTTGCCGTCTAAAAGACAAAGAAAAAAGAAACTTTGTTGAACCATTAATACATCAACGATTATGAAAACTTCTGTTACAAAAATGATGATGAGCTTCGCGCTCATGGGATGCCTGATCATCGGCGCATCCGACGCTTCGGCCCAGGGCCGCAGTCGTTCACAAGGGGGCAGCACCAGCAGCAGAAGCCAGTCGGCAGCTGTCTCACGTTCCAGCAACCACTCAACGGCACCGCAGATGAGCCGCAGCAGCTCCAGTACGAGCCGCACCGCCACCGCTACACCGCAGGTGAGCCGCAGCAGCTCCAGCACGAGCCGCGCTGCCACCGCTACACCGCAGATGAGCCGCAGCAGCTCCAGCACGAGCCGCACCGCCACCGCTACACCGCAGGTGAGCCGCAGCAGCTCCAGCACGAGCCGCACCACGATGGCAACTCCCAGTGGCAACAGCCAGGTGAATCGCCCCAGTGCTCCCAGCACCTCGACCAGCCGCCCCAGCAGCGGATCACGCACCGGCAATGGTGCCACGACCCGAGGCGGCAGCAGCAGTAGCGGCAGCAGCACAGGCAGCGTGAGCTCACTGAGCAGCCGTCCCGACAAAGGCGTCACTGTCAACAAGAGCGCCAGCATGACCGACAGCGACCGCAAAGCCAGCTTGAGGGGTAACAGCATCGATGGCAAGCGTGGGGGTGACAACAACGGCAACCGAGGCAGCAAGCCCAATGGTGGCAAGAACGGCAACATGGACCGAGACAACCACAATGGCAACAAGCCCAATGGCGGTCACAACGGCAACATGGACCGAGACAACCACAATGGCAACAAGCCCAATGGCGGCCACAACGGCAACATGGATAACGACAAGCGCGGCCACAAGGGCGGCAACGGTAACGACAAGCGTGGTAACCGCGGTGGACACGACAGGGATCGTCATGGATATGACAACCACAACCACTTCGATTACAACGGTCACCACTACCGCAACGAATTCCACCACAACTACGGTAACCACAGTTGGAGTTGGAGTCGTCCACTGCCCCCTCCCGCCCGTCCCTATCGCCCTGCCCCCCTGGTATGGTACCGCCCCGTAATCCCCGCTGGATGGCATCCCTATGCCGGAGCCCCCGTTATCGACAGGATTCTGGGCATCACCTTCGGAACGCTCTTTGACGCTTCACTCGACTATCTGTACTACAACGGCTATGAGATCGACGGATATGCCGACCACATTATCTACCTGAGAAATGTGCCTCTGGTCAACTACATCTGGGACGATGTCATGCTCAGCTACGATAGCTACGACAGACTGGTCAACGCTCAGTTTGTCTTCCACGCCACCCACAGCAACCGCCTGCGCTATGAGCGAGTTTACCGCAACTTGTGCAGAGTATATGGTCAGCCCGTGGCACGGACCAGCGAAGGCATCAGCTGGTATGGAGGCAACAGCACCGGATGGGTCACCCTGTCGATGCACAACAACCTGGGCCACTACTACACCACCCTGTCGATCGGGTATTGAAAAACAATGGAACTCATAAATTGAACATACGCACAACCAAGAGAGGCGGGTCGCGACAGGCGGTCCGTCTCTTGATTTTGCCCTACCAGAAACAGGGAAATCAGAGCTATCGGAAGCCGTAGGTGGGCGTTTTAACAATTTTTCGTAGGATTTTTAGATTTATTATTGATTGAAATTTTGTCAAGTCCCTGAGACGCTGTACCTTTGCACCAAGTTTTTTCATAGGATTAGATTTTTAAGGTTTAAAGTGTACCTCTGTTGTGAAACAGGCGTACATTTTTTGTTTTGTCGCATCAAGAAAAACAAGTACCTTTGCGGGCAGAAAGATGACACGACTGGAGTTGAACATACTGGGATGCGGGAGCGCGACGATGACACCGCGACATCAGCCGTCGTGCCAGGTGCTGAACGTTCGCGACAACCTGATGATGATCGACTGCGGCGAGGGAGCGCAACTGGCTGTGAGACGCATGAAGCTGAAGCTGATGCGCCTCAACCACATCTTCATCAGCCACCTGCATGGGGACCACTGCTTCGGCCTTCCGGGACTGGTCTCGACAATGGCGTTGCTCAACCGCACAGGGTCACTGACCATCCACACCTTCAAGGACGGGGCAGAGCTATTCGGGCAGATGCTGGACTACTTCTGCCGCGAGCGCCCGTTTGAAGTCCGTTTCAATGTCATCGACACCCACAAGCGCGTGATCTGGGAGGATGACGCCCTGACGGTGACGACCTTTCCGCTGATTCACCGCGTGCCCGCAGTGGGCTTCCTATTCCAAGAGAAGCCCAAGCTACGTCACATCATCGGCGACGAAGTGCAACGGTTAGGTGTGCCTCACTATGCGATGAACGCCATCAGACAGGGCGAGGACTGGATCACTCCTGATGGGATCATTATTCCCAATGACCAGTTGACGACCGCAGCCGATCCTGCCATCAGCTACGCCTACTGCAGCGACACCAAATTCTCGCGCCGCGTGATCAAGAACGTGGAGGGCGTGGACTGGCTCTACCACGAAGCCACTTACGACGAGAGCCTGCGCGTCAAGGCCCACAAGCGTTACCACAGCACCGCCTTGGAGGCAGCCACCGTCGCCCGCGATGCCGGCGTGAAGCAGCTCATCATCGGCCACTTCTCCAAGCGCTACCTCGACGAGACCCCACTGCTCGACGAGGCACGCAGCATCTTCCCTGCCACCCGCCTCGCCAATGAAGGCCTGGTTGTGGACTTGAATCAGTTAGAAGTTAGGAGTTAGGAGTTGGAGGACTTTTAAGGGGGCTTCTATAAATTAGCTTGGAATGGATTTGGATTGATTTTCGAGTAGATTTTGACTTGACTTCGCAGGAGCATAGCAAGCTATGGTCCAAGAAGGTAAGGCAAAAGATGCCGAAAAGCAGCCAAAGACATCCAACACTAAAAACTATAATTTTGGTAATTTATAGAAGTCCCCTTAAAAAAACATGCATGGGGATTAAACCACGGGGGGCGTTGGGAGTCCAATGGGTGATTTTTGTGCCGGGAAGGTCAGCTGAGGAAAAGACACAAAGGCGCAAAGTCACAAGATATTACATTTTTTAACAGCACAATGAAGTAAAAACTTTGAAAATTTGTTTAAAAGCAACGGCTATTATTCAGAAAAAGTCTAAAAATCCCGAATTGGGCGCAAATTAAGTAAATTTTTCTTTATTGTTTGAAGAAAAAGTATTTCCTTTGCAGTCTCAAAATTGTGAACATACATTTTTTACATAACATTATTACTAAAATTTTACGACTATGTCAGAAATTGAAGAAAGAGTAAAACAAATTATCGTTGACAAATTAGGTGTTAGCGAGTCAGAGGTAACTCCCGAGGCAACCTTCAGCCAGGACCTGGGTGCTGATAGTCTTGATACCGTCGAGCTGATCATGGAATTTGAGAAGCAGTTCGACATCAAGATCCCCGATGACAAGTCTGAGACCATCCAAAACGTAGGCGACGCCATCAAGTTCATCGAAGACGCAAAGGCAGCCGAATAAAAAAATCTTTAAATTTCCTACCACATGGAATTAAAGAGAGTTGTGGTAACCGGTCTGGGTGCCATCACTCCCTTGGGACTGGACGTTGAGACCACATGGTCCAACGCCCTTAAAGGGGTGAGTGGTGCTGGACCCATTACCCATTTTGACACTACACTGTTCAAGACGAAGTTTGCCTGTGAGTTGAAGGGGTTTGATCCTCTCAACTTCGTCAGCGATCCTAACGACCGTCGCGAGGTGAAGGACTTCAAGCGCAATGACCTGTACACGCAGTATGCGCTTGCCTGCGCCAAGCAAGCCATCGAGGACGCCAACCTGCTGGCCGAGGGTATCGACCGCAACGAGGTGGGTGTGATTTTCTCGTCAGGCATCGGTGGTCTGCACACCTTTGAGGAGCAGGCCGGCGACTACGCCCGTCATGAGGATCGTGGTCCGATGTACAGCCCGTTCTTCATCCCGACGATGATTGCCGACATCGCTGCCGGCCAGATCTCGATCAAGTACGGCTTCCGCGGGCCCAACTTCGGTGTTGTTTCAGCCTGTGCCACTTCCACCAACGCGCTCATCGACGCCTTCAACTACGTTCGCATGGGCAAGGCGACAGCTATCGTCACTGGCGGTAGCGAGGCTCCCTTGTTCCCTGCTGGCGTGGGCGGTTTCAATGCCATGAAGGCCATCTCGTTGCGCAACGACGATCCCAAGGGAGCATCGCGCCCCTTCAGCGCGTCGCGCGACGGTTTCGTCATGGGCGAGGGCGGTGTGTGCCTCGTGTTTGAAGAGCTCGAACATGCTCTGGCACGTGGTGCCAAGATCTATGGTGAGGTCATCGGTGGCGGCATGAGTGCCGACGCCTATCACATCACCGCCAGCCATCCCGAGGGACTGGGTGCCAAGCTCGTGATGCAGCGTGCCATCGAGGACGCCGGCATCAAGCCCGAGGATGTTGACTATGTCAACGCCCATGGCACCTCGACTCCCGTTGGTGACCTGAGCGAGGCCCAAGCCGTGAAGGACGTGTTCGGTGAACATGCCTACAAGCTCAACGTGAGCAGCACCAAGTCGATGACCGGCCACATGCTGGGTGCCACTGGTGCTATGGAGGCCGTCTTCTGTCTGCTGGCTTGTCGTGACGACATCATTCCGCCGACGATCAACCATGCCGACGGTGATGAGGACGAGAAGATCGACTACAAGATGAACTTCACCTTCAACAAGGCTCAGAAGCGCACAGTAAACATCGCACTTTCCAACACGTTTGGTTTCGGCGGACACAATGCCAGCATCATCGTCAAGAAATTCCAGAAATAATCATCTGGGTGGGTAACGATGCTGTTGAGCAACGCCATATCACTCATAAAGCTCCTTTTCATCAAGGATAAGGAGCTTTATGTTTTTATACATCGCATCACCGGCTACTATCCTCGCGACATCAAGCTCTACCAGCTCGCTATGGTGCATCGCTCCAAGCCCGTGAAGCAGCCCGACGGACGCTGGGCCAACAATGAGCGTCTGGAATACTTGGGAGACGCCGTCCTCGATACCGTGGTGGGCGATTTCCTTTACACCACTTTCCCCAACAAGCACGAGGGCTTCTTGACCTCGACACGCGCCAAGATTGTCCAGCGCGAGAGCCTGAACCGCATCGGCAACTCGCTGCACCTGGACAGCCACGTGCACTCCATGATGCGTTCCTCGTCCCACAACAGCTACATCAGCGGTAATGCCCTGGAGGCTCTCGTGGGTGCCATCTATCTGGATCAAGGCTACAAACGCTGCCGTTCGTTTATCATCAACCGACTGATCAAGAAACACTTTGACCTCAACGAGCTGGTCAAGACCGAACAGAATTTCAAGTCCCGCCTCATCGAGTGGACACAGAAGTATCGCGTGACCATCGAGTACGAACTGGTGGACAGCTACACCGATGCCGACAAGAACCCGGTATTCCGCACGGCTGTCATCCTGGGCGGCATCTTTGCCAGCGATGCTGTGGGCTACAGCAAGAAGGAGGCCCACCAGGCGGCGTCCAAGAAGGCCCTGGACCGCCTCAAGCAAGACCAGCAGTTCTGTGAACAGGTACTTGCCACGGCTACCGAGCAGCCCGTCTGATTCACCCCCTACTGAAGAAAACGTTCGGCATCACAACAGAAGAAGGACAACTTGAACAACTTGGCATCGGTGTGGCTATTTTGACTCACATCGAGCCGCTAATAAACGTGAAAAAGTAAAAAATTTGGTTTCATTGTGGGGCTGTTTCGGTAATCTTTAGTAAATTCGCAAGCTATTGCGGCTCACAAAGCCGCATTAACTAACCGTAACAACATGAGACCGATCACCAATATATTGCTTGTGCTGGCCCTCATCTGCTATGTGTTCCTGCCCTTCCAAGACATCTCATTGATGGGTACGGTCACGGGACTTGGCTTCACTGCCGGCACAATTTCCCAATCGCTGTCGATAGGCAACATCGCGCTGGCCATGTTGCCGTTCATAGCATGTTTTGGCGCCGTTGCGCTCAACTGCATGAAACGCCGCTGGTGGGTATTAGGCACCATCGCCTGCATCCTGCTGTGGCTCTGGTTCTTCTCGGTAACTGGCAGTTCCCACGACATCAGTCTGGAACATGCTCCCGAGGTGACACCCGACAACGACCTGGGCGAAGGTTTCTCGGTCATCGGCATGGGTATCGGCTATAAAATGTCCTACAGTCTCACTGCACTGTCCCTCCTGTCAGCTTTGATTTCCCTGTTGCCATTCAAGTTCAACGAGACCATCGAGAAAGCCGTTGATGACACCTTTGAAGGCGGTCGCCGCCACGTTCGTGAAGAATTCAAACGGTTTGAGAACGCAACCTACAAGCCCCACAACAAGTCCAAGAAGGCACCGGCCTCACCCCCTACTCCTCCACCCCCCTCAGCACAAGAGTCCCCCGAGCCCGAATTGGACAAGGAAGACCCTTCTCGCTTCATGCCAAAATAAAAAAAAGTTAGTTCAATGTAATTCGCTCATTAGCCACCAGATGACCAGTAGAGACGCAAAATTTTGCGTCTCCCAGCGAAAGACATTACCAAATACGGTCCTGGAGACGCAAGATTTTGCGTCTCTACATAGCGAACAAATTGAATATCGGTGATTTATCGTCGTCTAACTCACGATAATCCAGTCTATGGATTAGGATTAGTATCAGGAACATTCTTTGGATGATGCATGTCGATGCGACGGAAGGTGAGGGGTGATGTCACACGCAGGGTTTGCTTGTTGACGCCATAGAAAAGCACCCTGCCAGCCAGCACGTCATACTTGGCGAGAACCCCATGCACATTCTTGTACACCATGTTGTCCATGTAGATATAGGCATGGTCCAGTTCCACACTGTGAAGCAGCTCCCAGTGGCCCGAAAAGGAACCTTGCCACAACAGCTGCCACTCGTCATGCTCGGTGGTACCATCAGACGACACGCTGGTGCGTATCAACTCGTTATAATAGCCATTGAAGGTGCTATCCTTATTGTTGAATGAATAATGCAGCTCAATGAAGTGGATGCTGTCATCATATTGATACACCCAATCACCGTCCATGTACTTGCGATACTGGTGGTTCAGTTCCACGGTCTCGAGCGTCGTCCAGTCGGTCTCAATGACTTGATGGTCGCCCTCGCACGACATGAGACCGACGACCACAGCCATCGCCATCAAAAAAGTAAAGATTCTATTCATATCAACCGGTTTTGTTTTACTATAAGAACGTAAAGCGGCCCTCTATTATTGCCTTGGCATGGCAATAAGGTGACTTGGACAGTACCTTGTGCGCCCAAGTCACCTCTATGATCCAATCCTAATCTGGCCATGCATCAATTGCCGCCGCCCATGCCGCCAGTGACACCGCCGCCGGTACCACCCGACTGCTTGCCGCTGCCGATGAGGTCATCGTTCTCGATTGACTTGTCAGCCTTCTTGACATGGGTCGTGAGCGAGCCGAAGCGGTAGCTCACCGAGATGCCAAACTTGCGTCCCTGCCGCTGCTCATAGCGGGTCCAGCCTGTCACATCGCCCTGAGTCATGTAGTTCTTCATGCTCATGTACTTGCCACTGAAAGGGTTCTGGGCCATGACTTGGACCGTCAAGCGATCTTCCTTGAGGAACGAACGTTGCAGGCTGAAACCATGGAAGAAGATAGTGCCCATGCGACCATACAGGTCGTTGATGCCTCCACCCCACATGCCGGCAAATCCCGACAGTTGAAGTTTCCAGGGCAGGAACTGAGTAACGTTGGCAAAGAAGTTGCCACTCATGCGGTCGTTCTTCAAGTCAAGTTCGTCGCTCTTGTAGTAGCGATAACCGATAGAGCCATTGAGCATGAGATTGGTCTTGGTGGTAGCCATCCACTGCACAAAGGCCGAGAGGGTCGTCGAGTAGGTCTTGAGCGTATTCTCGTAGGTCGAAACCTGCACCAGCCCATCGGCCCACTTCACGGCACCGATACCGTTGTTACTGAACTGGAACTGCGGCGTGATGTTGAAGGTCAACTTGGGACCCACTCGCATGTAGGTCAGGCTCACCGAATGGTAGTGGACACTGCCCAGGTCGGTGTTACCATAGGATCGGCTCGTGGGAGTCTCGATCACAGCGGGGTTCAGGTAGCTGATGCCCGGACGATTGATGCTGGCAGCATAGGACAGCTTCAAGCTGTTGGCAAAGTTAAATTTATAATGCAAGCTGGCACTGGGCACCAAATCGTTGAGATGGGTCTCGAAGGCGTCCTGATTGCCGCCAGGATAGGTGGCACGCAGGTAGCTGTGCTCGTAACGAAGGCCTGCACGGGCATTCCATGGTCCGCTGGAGAAGGTGTAGCTCATGTAGGCAGCACCCACTTGGGTAACGTGCTTGTAGCGCATGTCGGTGTCAACGTCAATGCCCAGATAGTCAATCACGTTGTGGCTGCGATTGAGACGATAGATGTACTTGGCACCCGTCTCGATGGTGTGCTTGGGAGCGAGAGGACGTGTCCAGTCGAGTTGCACAGTGTGCTCGTTGAAGTCCTCCTTGCCGTCCTGGTCGATTCCATAGTAGGGCACGGGCAGATTGACGTTGTCGGTATAACTCGAGTTGTCCTTGTTCTTGTTGTGCCATGCCGAGAGCATGTAACTTAATGTGATAGCCTCGCCCTTGAGACGTGTTCGCCGCTGGTAGTCCACACGGCTGTCCAGGCTGTAGCTGTCGGCATTGGTGTGATTGCCCATGCTATAGCTATAGATTGGCAGTCCGACAGGATCGCGCATGATGCTGCTGGTGGTTCCATTGCCGCCGTAGTCATAGGCAAAGCCACCCAGTGAGAGGGACACGAGATTTAACGTGTCGGGCTCCCAACTGGCGCTCACGTCGCCAAAGTGCACGGTCATCTTGTCCACGTCAAAGGTGCCGTCACTCATCAGCTCGGCACCACTCTCCATGTAACGGTTCAGTGTCGTGGTCTTGGTCTTCTGACCATTGCCACGGTCATGGGCGATACCATAGTCCACCGACATCACCACCTTGTCGAGCTGGGTGGTCAGATTCAACGAGCCACCCATGGCTCCCATCTGATCGGCCCTTGCCGTAGCCATACCAGATACACCCTTGAGGGTAGAATTGTCGGCCATGACAATATTGAGGATCATGGTCGTGCCCTCGGCGTCATACTTGGCACCCGGCTCGGTGATGACCTCGATGCGCTTGACGCTGCTGGCGGGCATCGCCTTGAGGATGTCCTTGGCGTTGCGTGAGAGCGAGGGATCAGGGTGACCGTTGCGGAAGATCTTGAAGTTTGTCTGACCGTTGACACGTATCTCGTCGCTGGCATCGACGCTCACCATGGGCACCTTGCGCAGCATGGTCAGCACATTGTTGGTCTTGCTGTCGGCATCGTCGGCGACGCTATAGCCAATGCGGTCCACCTCCTGCTTGATGAGCTGACGCTGGGCAGTCACTTCAACGCCTTGCAGCTGGATGTTGTCAAACACGCTCAACAGCGAGTCGTTGATCCAGTCGTCGTCACCATTGTCTGCCACGGGGACTTCACGCGTCAGTTTCAGGGATGTGGAGTAGCCCATCTGGCTATAGGTACCATCCAGGGTGTTGCCGTCGAGCGTCGCCTTGTAGCTGGCACCAATCTCAGGGACTTCTACATTGAGTTTATTACCGTCGGCCTTGCCCTTAGCCTTGATACCGAAGGCCTTCTGCTCGGGCGAGTCGAGCGTGACAGTCAAGCCCTGCTCGTCTTGCTGGATGTTCAACACGACGGGGATAGTGTAAGGTCCAGCCGTGATGTTGCCCTTCCAGGCGCCGGTGTAGTCCTGTGCCACCGTGACAAGCGTCGTCAGGATGACCAGCATGGCGCAAAACAATCTTTTTAAAAATACACGTTTCATAATGTATATCCGGGTTTAGTTGTTATTGTTTCTATTATATAGACGCAGATATTGTCCAAAATGTTGCAACAGCAGCCAATTATTTTTCTACTTTGGCCCATTGGGCATCCTATCCAGGTCCATACATCTTGTTATTTAAGCGTTTTTATCTATTAGACGCACAAGGTGGTGAAAAACTACACACCGCAGCAATTTTCTTGATAAAAAGTCAATCGTCAAGGCCGTAACCTTCCAGTTTATCAATATCATGGCTCATTGCACACCCCAAGTTCACGCAGGCCATCAACGACATTGTTCTTAAAGGCAGTTTTTTTGGTTGCTGAAAAGATAACCGTTAAAATGGCAAGTCCTAATAATATAATGGCTGCCACATACATGTTGACGCCATACCGTTCGCAGATGTCACCCCATAGCTGGGCACCCAATGTATAGCCGAGAAAAGCACAGGGCAAAGCCGTCACCACGTTATACCACCTATTCCCTTTCTTGAAAAGACTCAGTAACTGCTTGTCATCGTCGCATTTGCTCATCTTTCCATACCACAACAAATCGAAAAGACAGATGATGCCCATCCCTAATGGCGTGAGTGCACATATCCAATCTTTCCCCGTTGTGCCCCAGAAGCCCAGAACGGCAACAAGTGGGGTGATTGCCAGCCACAGGGATGCCATAATTCTGTCACACTTAACTTGCTTGACGCATCTGTCGTGACCATCTGCCATCAGCTTGTCCTTGTCAAGGACATCCATGCCATTCTCATTAAAATACTCTTGTTCCATAATGTTTAGATTTTAATTGTTTCTGTATCATTTTCACCCGTTAGACGCAGCACTACCCGCGAAAACTACAGCAAAAACAAGATTTTCGATTCGAAAGTGTCATTTTTTACATATCAACTTACCGAAAACAACAAATATCTTCTTTTGAGGATACCTTCTATTTGTATATGGCTGTGGGTTGGCACACTATTTGCAGGATTGACCGTAAAAATGATTAACCATTTAATATAGATTAATGCGTATGATACTTTCAACAACTCCTCAGATTGAGGGCTGCCAAATTCGTGAGTACAAGGGAATCGTGACCGGTGAGACCATCATCGGCGCCAACTTTTTCAAAGACATTTTTGCCGGCATCCGCGACATCGTGGGCGGCCGTTCGTCCAGCTATGAGAAAGTGTTGCGTCAGGCCAAGGACACGTCAATGAATGAAATGATAGAACGTGCCCGTGAGATGGGTGCCAACGCCATCGTGGGTATCGACATCGACTACGAGACCATCGGCGAGAGCAACTCCATGCTCATGGTCGCCACCAGCGGCACCGCTGTCGTCATCTGACGTCATCTATTTCTCAGACAACAAGGACAACTATATTGACGACAAGGGGCAAACAGTTAAGTTGCCCCTTGTCGTTCGTAATGTTGTACTTGTCTGATGATAAATTCAGAAGAAGAGCATGGTGCGACTGTTGGTTTTCTTCTGCATGAGATCACCTTGCAGCTGCTTGATGGCAGTCTGGAAGAAGAAGGCAATCAGATGCTCGTCAGTGCCATCGGTACGTTTGGCACGCAAGGCGGCAATATACTGTTGCCGGTCCTCCTTGAGAATAACCAATTCAGGCAAGTGATATTGCAACAGGATGAAGTTGGACAGCAAGCGACCCGTGCGACCGTTACCGTCACGGAAGGGGTGCAGATACTCATAGAAGCCATGAAAACGCGCAGCCAGGACCATCGGATGGATAGCGCCATCGGTCATGGCGTTTGCTGTCGATTCCATCAAGCGCGGCACCTGGGCAATCAGTTTCTCATGCTCGCCAAACAGGGTATCACCTGCCGCCATGTCCACTGTGGTGAACTCGCCAGGCACAGCCCCAGGCACCCGATAGGGCAATGTGTTGAGTGTAACCAGACGGTTGATCGACTTCATCAACTCGACATCAAAGGGGTGGTCCAAGTGGTCGTGCATCCACTCGTATGCCTTGAAGTGATCGGCCATCTCTTGACACTCCAGCAAGGTCTTGCCCACAGGATAGTAGCCCAGACCCTGCTCAAAAAGTGCACGGGTGTCATCAACCGAGAACGACGATCCCTCAATGCCGCAACTTTGGCACGAGAAGATAATCTCGGAATGCTTGCGGAATTCCATGTCACCCATTGGCTTCGCTACCCGTTCCAGATACTCCTGAGCCAGCTGGTCATATTGCTTTATCTCTTGCTCAAACATCGCCTCAAAGGTACATCTATTTTACCGAATAACGTTGTACTTATTGTTTTCTTTTTCTCTACTTGGTGAGTTCAATGATGGTGGTCGTGGTGACATCGGCGATGGCGACGGGGATGGTCAAGGTGCGGGTGGACTTGTCATAGGTCACGCCCTGGGCCTTCTTGCCGTTGAGGGTCACCTTGCCAGGCTTGCCGGTGGCGGGGATGATCAAGCGATAGTCCTTGCCGGGTGCGTCACCGTCAATGCTGCCGCGCCCCTGGATGGTGATGGTGGTGCGCTTGCCCTGGGGGGTGGCGGTGAAATTGATCAGGCGGTGCTTGTCGCGTGCCAGCGTGCCCGTCGAGTGCAAGTCATCGTCAAACATCGTGAACGTCGATGGACTGTCACTGGTGTAATAGATAATGTCCAGCTTATCAGGGTTGTAATCGCCCACGTTCTGCATTTCATAGTTGGCTTGCGGGATGAAGGCACCTGCACGGGCAAACAGCGGCAGCACGTCGATGGGAGCACTGTAGTTGATGGTCGTGTGGCCCTCATAGCGGCGGTCAGGATGATTGATATCTACCCAGGTGCCCTCGGGGAAGGTAATCTCGCGACTCACGGCACCCTGCTGCAATACCGGTGCCACCATCACGTCGCGCCCCCACAGGTACTGGTCGGTGATGCCGTCATAGCGGCTGATGCCATTATCGTCCTCGTACATGCCTAACGGACGAACCAGGGGCAGACCGTTCCAGGCGTTGTCGTAGGCAAGCGTGTAGTTATAGGGCAGCCACGTGTAGCGCTGCTTGATGAGTCGCAGCGTGAGGTCGCCAAATTCCTTGTAGTGGTAGGGCTCGGCATGATAGGTCGAGTGGGTGCGCAGCACGGGCGAGAACAGCCCCAACTGCAACCAGCGGATGTAGAGTTCGCCGTCACGCTTGTTATTGGGATCGACGGCAAACCCGCCCACGTCGTGAGACATGTAGCCCATGCCACTCAAGCCCGAGTTGAGCATGATGGTGACCTGGGGCTGCAAGCCGCCCCACGAACGGGAAACGTCGGTGGACCAGGGAAATACCGAATAACGCTGCAAGCCAGCCGTGCCAGCACGCATCATGACCATCGGGCGGCGGTCAGGGTAGTCTTGCTTGAACATGTCATAGATAATCTTGCTCCACTCGTTGCCATAGTAGTTGTGATACTGCTCAGCGGTCAGGCCGTTGTGGTGGCGGATTTCCAGCGGATGTTTCTCGGGCTCGCCCAGGTCACCCCACCAGCCGGTCACGCCCTCATCGGTAAGCGACTTGTAACGGTCATGCAGCCACTGGCGGGTCGCGGGATTGGACACATCAAACATGCCTCCCTGTCCCACCCAGATGGTGACGGTGTGGGT
>Ga0247611_10004971_pt1 | contig 18051 bp, 10 predicted proteins | sample 177DNAGHGhighgp2_FD_192422 | JGI IMG/M metagenome (GOLD analysis project Ga0247611, IMG submission 192422) | Sheep rumen microbial communities from Palmerston North, Manawatu-Wanganui, New Zealand - 1770 DNA GHGhigh gp2 | ecosystem: Host-associated > Mammals > Digestive system > Stomach > Rumen... | reverse complement strand
CCGTTACGAGGAATCCTTCTGCTACCTCCTCATGCTTGATCTGCGCTACAATGAACTCGATGCCCAGACCGACGATGTAACTTACCAGGATATACGGCAGTACGGCGAGGAAGCCGAAGCCGAACGCTTTCCACCAGAGAGCGCAGGTCATGCCTGCTGCCAACTGACCGGTAGCCAGCAAGTGCTGATAGCCGACGTTGAACATACCGAAGAGCAGTGCGGGAACAAGCGCGATAACTACGAGAATCATTGTACGTTTGCTGTCCGAACCGTCGTGGATATGCGTGCCGTTGCGTTTAGCGGTCGTCTGAGGGGTGAAGAGGAACGTGTCGAAGGCATCATAGAACGAACTGAGCCAGCTCAGTTTGCCGCCTTCCTCGAAGTTCTTGCCGAACTTCTTCCAGTTTTTATAAAGCCATTCCATTACTCAATCTCCTTTCTTAAATAATCCAACGCTTCGCGCACGATAGCCTGCAGCGGCATTTTGGATGTACATACATACTCGCAGAGCGCGAAATCTTCAGGAGCCACCTCGTACGCACCTAACGCTTCCATCTTATCGATGTTCGACGCAATCATCGCTTTGATGAGGTACTCGGGGTAGATATCCATCGGGAACACGCGGTCATACTCGCCGCTGACGATGATCGCACGACGGCCACCTTTGAGACGAGCGTCCCACTGGTATTTCTTCGGACCGAAGAGCCAGCGCGTGAACCCGTTGTCCAACAGACCTGCAGGGTCGGTCTTTCCGGCATTAAATGCCGAGAAGCGCGGCAGCATCCAGCCCATGAACTCGTGGTTCTCAGAACCCTCGTCCAGGACCGTGAACTGGTTGTCATAGACGGAAATCATGTCGTCCATCGTGATCTGACGACCGCTCAGCACGTTTCCGGCGATGTAACGGCACGGACACTCGGTGTGTACGTTCGAGAGCAGCACAGCGGAAACCGGCATACCCGGCAGCACGTTGTAGTACTGCTTACCGTAAGCGAGCGGACCCGTGAGAGCCACTTTCTTCTGCATGTCCACGATGCCCTTCTGGAAGAGGCGACCGATGAGCGCGAGGTCCTGGATGTTCACCGTGAAGACGGTCTCACCTTTAGCCAGCGGCGCGAGGTTGTTGAGCTGCACGCCTACGTTACCCGCAGGATGCGGACCATAGACCTCATAGAGGGTGCAGTCCTTCAACTCGCGGAACTCGGTAGCACGGGCACCACCCTTGATGCCGATGAATACCGGCGCAATCTTGCCCAGCGCGGAGACAGCTGCCTGTAAGGTCGGCAACTGACCTTTGAGCACCCACTCGTAGTTCGGAGCACAAGGCGCACTGTCAAAACTCGAAATAAAAATAGCGCGAGGAGTCTTGTTCGGCAGAGCGATGCAGTCGTACGGACGTTGCTTCATCAGTGCCCAGAGGCCTGATTTAAGCAACAGTGCCTTGACCTCTTCACCATTAAGCGAAGCGTCACCATTTGCACCACTCTTTACCTCAAAGCGCTCGTACTCGATGACGCTATCCGCAAGAATGTCGATGGACATGATCTTACGTCGATCACCGCGCACGATCTCTTTGACTTCACCCGATACCGGCGAGGTAAAGAACAAGCTCTCAAACGCTTTGTCGTGGAAGAGCGGGCTACCCGCCTTCACACGGTCGCCGACCTTGACATCCAGTTTCGGAGTGATGCCGGCGAACTGGTCGGGCACTATATGAAAGACCTCCGGACGACGTACGCTACCAAGCGTCTCTGCCGCAGTTCCTTCAAAAGGAATGTCCAAACCACGTTTCAGTTTGATTGTTTGCATAAAATTGTTAATTATTTTTGTTTTTTGTTGTTTTCGAGGTTTCGAGATCACGAGATTATGTGGTCTCGAGGTCACGAGACTTTTCGAGGGGCTTTTTTAGTGCCCGCTTCAAAAGCGGGCGCAAAGTTACTACTTTTTTTTGATATACGCAAGTGCGCGCGAACATTTTTTATTAAAAAACACTTTTTTTTTCTTTTAATTTGCATATGTGCAAAAAATGTTGTAATTTTGCAAAGCGAAATGTATAAAAATGTTGTATCTATGCGAAAAATTGTATCACTTTTGACATGTGTGTTATTGGCGGCGAGGATGTTTGCCGGAGAATACAATGTGACGGTATCGAATTATTATTCCAATTCGTTGGCCAGAACGCTGGCTTATTATCTGGTGAACGAAACGGGTGAGCGTGAATATATCTTTCCTATCGTGCTGCCGGAAGGAGCGACCGATATCGAGTACGGGAAGACCTATACGATAGACGATATGAATAAATCCTATGCCTATTGGTGGGAACCGTCGACGTATAAGTATTCCCTCTATATAGAAGCGGAGTTCACGATAACCAAAGATGCAAACGGGAAGGTCTTGATTGATGCCAAGGCCCTGGACACAAACGGCGATGTATGGTTCTTGGTCTACGATGGCTCTTCCGATCCTCAGAAACCCGAAGGAGGAACGATTCAGGCGGATAGCATAGAAGCGCTGTACGGCGAAAATATGGTGCAATATGTATTGGAAGCCGGGGATAATTTATATGTTTTTGTCTTCACTTTCGCTTTGTCTGAAGGACAACAAGACCTGGAGTCGGGCGTTGAATACATGACGCTGGATATGGTGTCGTATCCATACTCGGTGGGTTACTTTAATATCCACTCGGAAATCCTCTATGCGGATATATCCTTCACCAAGACGGTAGCTGAGGATGGCTCTTATACCATCACAGCCACGGTACTGGACGAAGACGGGTTTACATGGAATATATCAGGTAGCAGAGCTGCACCTCCTGACCCCACCACGCAACATTTGAAGTACGATACGGAAGATGCCGACTTTAATCATACCTTCCATTCCTACGATTTGAATCTGAGTACCCTTAGGGACGGTTATGCCATTCTGAAGGCGGAAGATGAGGAGAATATGCGCGCGGTATATCTGCAATTCTGGACGCGTTCCGGTTATGAGATATTCGGTGCGGCTACGTATCCGATCGATTATACGCAAGGCGATTTCACGGTGAACGCCAGTTCGGGAGAACAGGATGGCGGGATGACGCTTTCGTTCGTTAGTACGCTTGCTGAAGACGAAGGCAGCGGTGACTATATACCTAATCAGTTATGGTTGCTTGTGACCGGTACGGTGACAGTTCGAGAGGATGGAGTCATCTCTATCGATGGTCAAAACTCATTCGGCAGAACGATCAAGGCGACGCTTTATCCAGAGGACTATATAACGGCATTGGAAGATACGCAGACGAACGATTTTAAGGCCAAAAAAGTGCTGCAAAACGGTCAAATCCTTATTATTCAGCCAAATAGGAAATTTTCCATAACGGGAAGCCCTACTTATTAACAAATTTTCGTTTTGGAAAACTTTTTCTGTTGATAAAAAATGCAAATGGCACAAAATGAGCCGTTTGCATTTTTGTTTTGGAAAACTTTGAAAATTTTTTACAAAAATAATTGCCAAAAAATTTGCACAATTAAAAAAAATATAGTACCTTTGCACTCGATTTCACGTCTAATACAAGAAAAGAAATTTTTTACTATATATTATGGAAACATACATTATTAAGAGAGACGGTAAGAAGGAACTTTTTACCATTGACAAGATTAAAAATGCGATTGCCAAGGCATTCTTGGCAGTAGGTGCATTTGCGACGGAAGAGACGTTGACGAATGTATTGTCGCACTTGCGAGTTAGTAACGAGACGACGGTAGAGGATATCCAGAATCAGGTTGAGGTAGCATTGATGGCGGAGGGATATTATCAGGTAGCGAAAGCGTACATGCTGTATCGTCATCAGCACACGGAGGATCGTGACACGCAGCGTCGTTTGGATTTCATGATGAACTACGTGCAGGCATCCAATGCGGCAGAGGGTTCGAAATTCGATGCGAATGCGAATGTGGAGCATAAGAACATCGCGACCTTGATCGGTGAGTTGCCGAAGCAGGGTTTCATTCGTCTGAACCGCCGTTTGTTGACCGAGCGTATCAAAGAGATGTTCGGTAAGGAATTGAGCGACCGCTACATGAGTTTGCTCAATCAGCACTTCATCTACAAGAACGACGAGACGAACCTGGCTAACTATTGTGCGTCTATCACGATGTACCCGTGGTTGATCGGTGGTACGAAGAGTATCGGTGGTAACGCTACTCCTCCTCATAATCTCAAATCGTTCTGCGGCGGCTTCATCAACATGGTGTTCATGGTGAGCTCGATGCTTTCAGGCGCGTGCGCTACGCCCGAGTTCCTTATGTATATGAACTATTTCATTGAGCAGGAGTTCGGTGAGGATTATTACCTGCGTGCTGACGAAGTAGTGGATCTGAGTAAGAAACGCCGTACGATCGACAAGGTGATCACGGACTATTTCCAGCAAGTGGTGTACAGTCTGAACCAGCCGAGCGGTGCGCGTAATTTCCAGTCCGTATTCTGGAACATCAGCTATTACGACCGTTACTACTTCAAGAGCTTGTTTGACAACTTCCGTTTCCCGAACGGTGAGGCACCGCATTGGGAGAGCTTGGATTGGTTGCAACGCCGCTTCATGAACTGGTTTAACGAAGAGCGTACCCGTTGCGTGCTGACTTTCCCGGTAGAGACGATGGCGCTGCTGGCTGAGAACGGTGACATCAAGGACAAGGAGTACGGCGATTTTACGGCCGAGATGTACGCGAAGGGTCACTCGTTCTTCACCTATGTGAGTGACAATGCCGACAGCCTCTCGAGTTGCTGCCGTCTGCGTAACGCGATCACGGACAACAGCTTCAGTTACACCCTCGGTGCAGGTGGTATCTCAACGGGTTCGAAGTCCGTGCTGACCATCAACCTCAACCGTGCTATCCAGTACGCCGTACGCAATAACATCCCGTACCAGGCATATATCGAGGATATTGTTGATCTGATGCACAAGGTGCAGTTGGCATACAACGAGAACCTGAAGAACCTGCAGGAAAAGGGTATGTTACCGCTGTTTGACGCCGGATATATCAATATCGGCCGTCAGTACCTGACGATCGGTGTGAACGGTCTGGTAGAGGCAGCTGAGTTCCTCGGTATCGAGATTAAAGACAGCCCTGAATACGCACATTTTGTTCAGGAGTTGCTTGGTATCATTGAGAAGAAGAACAAAGAGTACCGTACGAAAGATGTGATGTTCAACTGCGAGATGATCCCGGCAGAGAATGTAGGTGTAAAACATGCGAAGTGGGATCGTGAGGACGGCTATGTAGTTCCGCGTGACTGCTACAACAGCTATTTCTACATCGTAGAGGACACGAGTCTGAATGTGCTGGATCGTTTCCGTCTGCACGGCCGTAAGTATATCGAGCACCTGACCGGTGGTTCGGCTCTCCACTGTAACTTAGAGGAGCACCTGAGTAAGGAGCAGTATCGTCAGTTACTGCGCGTAGCAGCTATCGAGGGATGTAACTACTTCACCTTCAATATCCCGAACACAATATGTAACGACTGCGGTACGATCGACAAACGCTATCTGAAGGAGTGCCCGTGCTGTCATAGCAAGAATGTGGACTATCTGACGCGTGTGATCGGTTATATGAAACGCGTTTCCAATTTCTCGGAGGCTCGTCAAAAAGAGGCGGCTAAGCGCTACTATGCAGAACCGGCTAAAGCACCGGCGTGCTAAGGTGTAAAGTGTAAAGTGAAAGTAGCATCTTTCGATATTGTCTTTCAGGAGATTCCGGGCGAGGTAACACTCGCCCTTAATCTCTCTAACTGTCCCTGTCACTGTCCGGGGTGCCATAGTCAGCACCTGGCACAAGATATCGGCGAGGTAGTGACCGAAGAACTGCTGGACAGCCTGACCGGTCGCTATAAGGGTCTAATCACCTGCGTGGCGTTCATGGGCGGCGATGCCGATCCGGAAGAGGTGGCCAAATGGGCACAATATGTGCGTCCGTTGAAAACCGCGTGGTACTCGGGACGCATGCATATGCCGCAGGATGAGAAGGCGTTTGACTATGTCAAACTTGGTCCGTATATCGAGGAGTTGGGTGGGTTGAAGAGTGAGAAGACCAACCAGCGCTTGTATAAACGGGAAGACGACAGTTGGAAGGATATCACGGCGTCTTTCTGGCGAAAGACATTTTAGATTTTAAATTTTAAATTTAAACGATAAGCCCCGCGAAAATCTCGCGGGGCTTGTTGCTTAGTAGATCAGTACCTTGTGGGTTTGCATCTGTTCGTTCTGCGTGGTACGGATGAAGTACATACCGCTTGCGTTAGGCAGGGTGACAGAAGTGCTGCCTTCGCCCATCTTTCCTTCGCCAATGAGCGAACCGGTAGCGGAGAAGATCATGTACTGTCCTCCTTGCGGCGCCTGGATAGTAATGATCGGCATATGACGCGGCGCCTGGGTCGGATAGACGATGATCGGGTTCTCCAGCACATTCGGTTTGGGTAAGGTGATGACCAGCGGACAGGTCTGGATAGGATAACTATCGCCCTTACGCGTCGCTTCCATCACTACTTCATCGCCGTAGTGCAGTTTATCGCTATGCAGATAACCCAGCCCGTCATTCGGTTGCAGGGCACCGTTGATGTACCAGTTGGTCTGGATAAACTCATACCCGCCGTTCAGTTCTTTACGCAGCGGAGCAACGATATTATCCCAGTTCTGCTCGATGATCCAATTCGGGTACTTGACCGTCATCATCAGACTGTCCGACCTGCTGAAACCGCAGACGCCGTTGTCCAATACCAGACGCAGGCTGTACCGATTCGGTTTGACATAGGTGGTGTGCTCCAGATAAACGACATCGGTTTTCTTCGGGATAGGCGCATGCGCCACACGCTCGTCTCCGAAGAAGGGTTCGTTGATCACATCGCGGAAACCTTCGTTCTTCGCCAATTGGTCGAAGTAGATACTATACATCTCCGGTTGTGAACCCGAATATGTGAACTCGATATCCAGTCGTTCTGCGTCTGCACACACATCGGCCACGGTAGCACCGGTGATGAGGGTGGGGCGGAGGGTTGTCAGTTGCAGCGTGTAGATCGCCGAATAGAAGGTCTCCGGTCGGAAGATTGTATCTGCATAATAACCTTCGAGATCATAGTTCTTACCACGCCAAGAATAACTGTCTCCTTCGCAGATCGTGTCTTCTGTGAGGAAACGCTGCGTCTCGATCACAGTGAGTCGCAAGGTGTAGGTACTGTCGCAGTCATTGACCGTCGGCCATGAACGCTCATGTACTCCCGTCTCCGTGTAGGTCTTACCGTACCATACACATTTGCCGTAGTCCGCGATGGTCGTATCGATATAGAAATGATAACTCGGGTTCATGGTCACATCGAGGTGGAGCAAGCTGTCGCAGCCCTCTTTGGTCTTTAGACGGAAGTCATAATGCCCGCCGCGGGTGATCATCTTACCCGAATAATAGATCGTATCGCCTACGCACATGATGACCTCTTCGGTCGGTAAGTCATAGGCCGGCGCAGCATATACCTCCACGCGGTAGAGACTATCCATCTCGCCCGTCACTTTGGAGCGGCGCTCGAAGGTATAGAGACCTGGTTCCGTGATCACATCGGCATCGATCTTCACTTCGCCACCCGGGCATAAGGGGATAGGATCCCAATCCGAGTAATGCGTGGTGACGCTGATGATGAGGCGATTGATAGAGTCGCACCCGTACGCATTGAGCAGCGTATCCACGAACAGGTTGTCGCCTATATGCAGGTCCTCGTACAACTTACCGTCATAAGTGTAATAATTGCGCTTATCGGAGATCAGAATCCGTTTCTCCGCTACCGATACGGGGTTGACGGTCAGCGTCAGGGTGACGATACTGTCGCTATACGGCGAGGTATAGGTGTACGTGCCATCCCGGGTTAACTTCTTGCCGAAGAAATCATAGTAATCGCCCTTACAGATTGTTTCGTACCATTTATACTCACGCGTACCCTTGGGATTGACCACAATATGGAAGATCGAGTCGCAACCGAAAGCAGTACGCAGCGTATCGAAGTACTCACCGGGTTCTGTGATATCGCGGTTATGGATCACGATGACCTCGCCGTTTCCGATCTTATGCGTCTCGTTGATGTAATAGGATTCATGTGCCTCCACTACCAGTTGGTACACGCTGTCAAAACCGTATTTGTATGTCAGCAGGCTATCCGTATAGATACCCGAGTCGTAGATCTGCTTGCCGTGCCAATCGATGGTGTCGGGTTTACAGAGGTTCATCTTCTCCGTGAAGAAATACGAGGGATGAACGACCAGGTGCAGGTGATGCAGACTGTCGCAACCGTATATCGTGGTGTCGGAGAAGACATAATCGCCTTCTTTGGTCAACGTACGACCGTTGAACTCATAGGTCTGCTTATCGGATATATGGACGGTATCCCTGCGGTCTAAGGTCGGGTGAACACGAATGATATACTCGATGATCGAGTCGCAGCCCGATAGGTTAGGAATCGTATCAGCGAAGATCTCGTTCTCTGTATGTTCGACACCTTTATAGACGAAGGTACTACCCTTACAGAGGTCCACTATCCGCGTCACCCGATCGATGGATTTGAAGTGCAGATGCAGGGTGGTGACCACGCGTGAGGAGTCGGTCCAAGCTGTCGGAACAGCATAGTCACCCTCTTCGTAATACGATACGCCGCGCCAAACGAAGGGTAAGTTGTTCTCACATACATAAGCCGTTGTATCGACGAAGGACTGTTTGATCACCTTCACGATCAACTGATGCAGGTTGTCGCAACCCAAGCTGTTCAATTCCGAGTGCTCGTAGATACCGCTCTCTTTGATCCATTCACCGTAGAATATAACCGAGTCGCCATCCAGGATCGTACTGTAATCCGTTTGCTTGCGCAGTGGCTCTACACTTAGGATGAGGGTCACGATACTGTCGCAACCGTTCTTGGCTTGCAGCGTGTCTATGTAGGTGCCTTGCTTGGTTAATACCTGATCATGGAAAGTGTATTCGGATTTCTCACAGATCGTATGATGATAGGTTGTCTTCTTCACCGGCAGTACTTCTACATAGCGTACCAAGGTGCTGTCATAGCCGTCATGCGTCTGCAGATGCACGGTGTACGTATCGGTGGTGTAGATATCTTGGATATTTTCCCATGCGTACGGTGTCTCGCTCGAGCATATCGTTACCGTGTCGCGGAAGAGATAGGTCTTATGCACGCGCAGACTCAGGCTGTCGATACTGTCGCAGTCGTGGGAGTTAACAAACCGATAGGTGTACTCTCCGGCGGCACGCAGGGTGTCGGTAGCAATGATCTCACCGCCCTGCTCATGTTTCCAAACATACGGCATGAGTGTGTCCGCTACATGCACGGTGTACGCATTGAAATGCGGGGTGAAGGTATTCAGATGCAACTCCAGGATAGAGTCACAACCGTTACGATAATTGACCAAAGTATCCCGATAGACACCGGACTTCTTCAAATAACGCGGTAGGTGGGCGCGGGTCAGACCGAACGGCGTGGAGTCGCCCAGACAGATATGCGCGTTAATGACCGTAACAGGGATTTCCGAGAAATGAACATACAGGTCATAGATACTATCCCTGCGGTCGTAAGTGATGAGCGAGTCAATATAGTGCACACTCGTGTCCTGCGTACCGACCGTGAACTTCTGTTCGTAACCCGTCTCCGGCCATACATGCGTCCAGGTCTTCTCCTTCACGCTGCATAACGATACTGTGTCGCGGAAATAGTACGCCGTGTCCATCGTCAGGTGTAAGCGGTAGATATAGGTACATGTGTCGCCAAACGAATTCGTGTCCTTGCTCAGTGCGATGGAGTCGTAACTACCCGTATAGTACCGCCATTCACCGCCCCACCATACCGAGTCGCCGAGCAGGCGGTGCATCTTCGTTTCTTGAAGCGGTTCCACCAAGCGCTTGATATGCCAGATCGTCATACTGTCGCAGGCATGCGAGTCATCGGCGTAGATGTACCCGTGCTTGCTGTCCGTCCAACTGCTTGTCATCGGTCGCAACTCCTCGTATGTGGTGTCCTTATAGAACCAAGTAGTATCGTACGGCCAGAAGAGTTGAAGCGTGTCACCCGGACACAAGTAAATCGTCTTCTCTTCCACTACCTTCTGACTCGGTCTTACGATGATATGATGGAAATATTCATGATTACAATCCCATACGATCGTGTCTTCGGTGTATTTCACACCATGCCATTTGCCTTGCCATGTACCTGCAAAACGACCATTCTCGCGGTATTCGAACCAAGGCGTTACTGTATCACCTAACCAAACCGGATTCTCCTTAATCTCGTTCTCGCACAGGAAAGTGGAGTCGTTCTTGAAGAGTTTCGGGATGATATGCAGGTTCACTGTGATCACCGAGTCGCAGCCCCATGCCGTGAAGTCGCGGTGCTGGTATGTTCCTTCCGCCCAGATGGTGTCCTGGTCCTGCCGACCCAGCAAGAGCGGTAACTCATATTCGCACAAGGTCGTGTCTATATAGTTATAGTATTCTTTGCCGATGATGACATGTACATGGAATACAGAGTCGCAGGGCTGCATCGGATCTTCCGGATCCACCTCGATACGGTCCACAAACACCGTGTCATGGTCATATACCTCATCGTGCCAATACGCGTTCACACATCCGTGTACATACACCGTGGTGTCAAAGGGAAGCAGCACATGCAGATCCAGAGAGTGGAACTCTTTCATCAGTCCCTCTTCGTCCCATACCGTATCGGTCCATAATCCCGTTGTGTACAGCGTGTCTTCGCGCCATACGTATGGGAATTTCTTATCGGGGTGCGTGTCTTCTGCGGTGTCAATACGGCAAATGAACGCACTGTCCCGCATATCCTGTACGACGCGCAGATAATCGATTGTGCCACAACCGCCCGGCCCTTCATCGGGATGTTCGTCCAGATAGGTACCGGCTCGTTTGATGGTCTGCCCATGCCATGTGATCGTCTCACCGGGATGCAGAACGGCTACTTCCGTAGTACGAATCACCGGGTACTGGTAAATCTCCAGGTACACCGTATCCGGACAACTCGGATGGGCATCATTCGGGGCGGTCACCGTATCCCGATAAACCTCGCCCGGCATCACCTTGTTGGTATAGTTCACGCCGTAGATGCTTCCTAATGTCTCCCCTTCGCAGAAGGTGTATTTCTCGTGCCTTCTGCTTATCGGCGTCACGGTTAACTTCAGCGCATAGATCGTCTCTTGCTCTTCCTCGCTGGCGGCGGGAACGGTGTCCACGAAGTTACCTTCGTTATAGTACTTATGTCCGCGCCATTCGTAATAATCGCCTTCGCAGATAGTCGCCATCGTTGTGATCATGTTCGTCTGCGGCGTGACGGGTTCGATACCGACATGCAACTCATAGGTGCTGTCACAACCGTATTCGTTTTGCCACTGGTCGAAATAGATACCGTCGGTGGTGATCACTTTGTCATGCCAGATCAGGCGTTCGCCCTGTACGATTGTAGCGGTGTCCAGACGATAGAAAGGATCCACATGACGCAGGCTGACCTTGATGATCGAGTCACATCCGTTGGCGGCAGTAAGGGTATCATAGACGGTCGCAGTCTGCTCATAGACCGAGTCTTTCCAGGTGATCGTACCGCAGAAATTGATGGTGCGGTTGGTATGGGATACAGGCAGTACGGTAACTCTTAACTCGTAGATACTGTCAAAACCCGTACGGGTCTTCAGTTCCTCCAGATAAGTGGATACGCCGGGCACTTGGCTGATGTTATCATGTCCGCGCCAGCTGTACGGTTCCCCTTCGCAAAGCGTCACCTGCTCCACGAAATGATAGGTGTTGGCATCCAAGCGCAGGAGCAGACGCCATGTGTCGTCACAACCGGTCTCGGGGTTGGGGCTGATGAACTCATAGGTACCGGGTTCATAGAAAAGCGAGTCTTTGTATTCGCCCTGGTCCCAGAAATGCCAATTATAAGGGTGGACTCCATCGAAGACCGCATTGGTGGTATAGGTCATACTCGGCTCCCGATAGACGATGATATGATAGAGCGAATCGCAGGTGCCCTTGTCGTAGTAATGTCCCTCCGTATCGTAGGTCTTACCCTTGAATTCTACTGCGTCCGAACCGCATAACGCTAATCGAATGGTTTTCTCAATCAGTTCCATCACGGTCACCGTAGCGCGGTAATAGAGCGTCTCGCCTTGTTCGTTCGTATCTTCAGCACCATATACACCGGTCTGCGTAGCGGTCACATTATGCCACACCAGGCGTTCGCCCGGACACAGGATCGCTATCGTATCGATCGTATCCATCGGTTGCTCCTCCAGAAACAGCCGTGTATTCGCAAAGGTCGGTAGTGCCGCTATCAGCAGCATCACCGCCATCCCAATTCTATATAGACTCTTTTTCATACTCATTCGCCATTAACCGTTAATTATAGCACATACATCCGTGATGGAATCCCGACCGCGCTGTGCGGCTGCCACCTATCATATAGGTGATTTTTGCGCCGGCAAAGAAGGGTACTGTTCGTGCAGGACTGTCAATCGTATTGAGGTAGGGGTTGATCGTAGCTTTACGAACATCCAGCGTGTTCACCTCCAACGAGCGCATGGTCGATTCATTACCCTTCGGCAAGTTGTTCAGTCCGTATTCGAAATAAAAACTCAACTTCAGTACATGACAGATTCTGCTGTTGAAAGGCGCAGAGGATAAGAGGTCATAACCTATCTCACCAATCAAGCCGACACCGATGTTTAAGCGGTTGGGCTGCGAATTGGTTTGGATAGGATAGGTAGTGTACCCCTCTTCCGGTATATTTTGGAAAATAACCGGGTTAAGCGGGTTGTAGTAGTCCTGGTTCATCGCTTTCAAGGCGTACGAGCCCTTGGCGGTGGACTTGGTAGAGATCGCATAACTCAATTTCAAACCTGCGCCGAAATGGAGGCCGTGGGTATAATAACCCAACATCACCGGGACATCCATGAAGTTCCATTCAATCTGGTCGGTCTGGTTGACATCATAGATGAATAAGGTGGACTTGCCCTGCGTATCCATACCGCGGTAGTACGCGTATTTCTCATCGGCGTACGGATCGTAAGCCGGGTCGGCATTATGCGTGTATGTGCTATACGGGTCGCGTTGCAAGGACGAGCGATGGAAACTCATCTGCAAGCCGAAGCTGGCCCATAAGCCGCTATTACGGTACTCATAACCGAGTCCCACACCGCCGCCTACGCTACCTAAGGGCAGCAGACCGGTGGCGTGCGTGTCCAACATCGAATAACCGACCTGTCCGCTGATATAACCGAAATGATATTGGTCGCCATCAGCCAAACCGCCTTTTCTACGGTACTGACCCCATGAGGGGAGAACCGCCATCAACAGCACCAAAACCAGTGCTATTCTCTGTCTATTTTTGTCTGTTTTCATTGCTTACTTTATAAAAAAAGCCTAATCGGGCGCAAAATTACAAAAAAAAAATCACATGCGCAAGCGCGCACACGATTTTTCTACAAATTTGATTGTTTTTTCACAATTATCGTGCCTGTGCTCCTTTGCGGATCACCAAACGCAGCGGACGACAGTCATCGTCTTCGCGTTTGTATTGGAGCAGTACCGGATCATCGGGTTGAGTCAGTTTGACGCCTACCAGTTCAGTGAGTAAAGTGAGGTTCTTGCGGTTCTTCCGCTTCTTCTGTAACTGCCGCACATCCTTGTTCTTATCCCGCTCGCTAACATTCGGTTTGGAGGGTTCGATAAGACCCTGTTGAACGGCCGTCACGATCTCTTCAGCTGAGGCTACGACCATCACTTCTTTGGACTCGCGGCTGCATCGTTCGGCAAAGAGCATGCGGTCGGACGGACGCATGCCGGTAGCGACACTCTTGATCTTACTGGGAGCCTCTTTGTGCATCAGTTTTTTCCATAACTGCACACTGATCTCATCGGAGATATAATAGGGTTCTTCGGTAGGTACGAGACTGAATTCCAGTTTCTTACCTTTGATCTTCACTTTCTTGGTAAGCGGCAGTTGTTCGACTTCTTCCACCTGCATCATAGGGTCGTTAGGCAGGGTGAAGGCGACACGAAAACCGATGTAACCGCGACTGGTCTCGGGTGCGTACCAACGGCGGATAGAGAGGTGACTATTGGCGATACAGTCGTCGTAACTGGCCCCTCGTGCGATGCGTCCTTCGCTGGAGTCGCGTACGCAGGGATTGGGCATCGTACCGAGGTTATAAGGCGCATACCAGTCCTCGCACCATTCGTTTACATTACCCGTCATGTCGTACAGGCCTAACTCGTTGGGTCGTTTGCGGGCTACAGGATGGGTCCAGTTACCTGAACAATGATTGGTCCAACCTACGCTGTCGGGTTCGTCTCCGCCGGCAAAACGATGTTTCTTACTCTTCGCCCCACCTCGCGCCGCATATTCCCATTCGGCCTCGGTAGGCAAGCGGAAAGGTCGGCCTGTCAGACTGTCCAGACGACGGACAAACTCCTGACAATCAGTCCATGTGACATAGGAGATAGGGTGCTGCGGATACCCCTTCGGACTCAATGATTCCCGCTCGGGCATCACAGCTGCCCAGAGTTGATTCGTCACTTCCGTCTCGGCAATGTAATAGGGAGAAAGAAAAACCAGATGAGCAGGCTTATCGGTATATACATCGCGGTCCGTTTGCTCGATCGTACCGCCCATGGTGAACGAACCACCTTCTACACGCCGCATATGGAACGGAATACCGTTCACCTCCACGGTGATGCGTTGCAGCGAGTCGGGTATATGCCGTTTCTTTGCAGACACGGGTATCGATACCAGCAGCACCAACAGGATACCGATTATATGGGAAACGATTTTTTTATTCACGCGTTTATCTGTACAATAATTATGCCAAAACTCTTGTTTTCTCAAAAAAAAGAGAGTCGTCAGACTCTCTGGGGTGGAATGTGGGGCTCGAACCCACGACACTCGGAACCACAATCCGATGCTCTACCAACTGAGCTAAGACCACCATAAAAGCTCTCGATTTTCAAAAGCGGGTGCAAAGGTACTGCTTTTTTTTGATATGTGCAAATAATTCGGCACTTTTTTGCAAAAAAAAGCATTTTAGGGCATGATTTGTGCCAAGGGAACCTTCACAAAGTCCCTTTCTTGCCATAATTTATGCGGGATAGTCAGTTCCGGCGTATCGATGAAAAGTTCCTTCCCTTCCTCGAAAACGCGGATTATATCGATGTCGATTGTGCGGTCGGTATAGACCGGTTTTTGATTGTTGATGGCTGATTTGTGATTTCGCCCTAACGCCCGTTCGATCGTTTGGGTGCGATGGAGTACTTCGATGGGAGAAAGATCGCTCTCGAGACTGCAGCAGAGGTTGCAGAAATCATGTTTGCTTTCAAAACCCCAAGGGGCTGAGTAATAAAAGGATGAGCAGCGCAGGACTTTGCCTACATGCTGCTCAAGCTGTTGTACGGCTTCCCGGAGTGTTTGTTCCCGTTCGCCGAAATTGGCACCTAAAGAGAGGTAATAAATCATCAATGCTCCATCTTTTTGAAGGCATCTTCCGCGTAATGGACGGCCTCTACAGCATAAGGATAGACGATGGAGGTCTTCACGGCTTCGGATTTCTTGATCCAATGAAAACTCTTGTCCGTTTTCTCCATCACGAAGACGGCGATGAGGACCAGGATCGCATATTTGCCGATTCCGAAGATACCACCGAAGAGGCGGTTCGCCCAGCCCAGATGAATGGCTTTGAGGAGTTTGGAAAGCATTCTGGCGATAATAGCCAGGACGATGGCGATGGCCAGGAAAATGAGTACATACGCCACGATGTCGCACACTTCTGCCTGCCAAGCAAACTGCTTCACCATCCATTTGGCGAAAGCTGGCGCCCATCCCTGCGCGCCCAGTACACCGAGGATCACTACCAGAATGGCAACGACCTCGGTGACAAAGCCTCGCATCAGTCCTCTAACCAGTCCAACCAGCAGAGGGAGCACTAACAGGATATCAAACCAATTCATTACTCTTCCTGCTCTTCTTTAGAACCGTGTTTGTACTCGTTGTAAAACTTAGGATCAAACTCTTTGGGAACCCAGTCTTCCATTCTCTTTCCTTGTTTATTAACACGGCCAATATCAAAGTCGGGTACGCCGACTCCCGGAATACCACGCGGAGTAATGGACCATTCCTTACCGCAGAGCTGCTTGAGTGCGCCTGGTTGTTTCTTGATGGCATTATCGCAATACCAACCGAGGATACCGGATATCGTTCCCTGCCAGTTCGCGCAGTATGCTACAGCTTCAATAGAATCCTCGCGTGCTCCCGGGAGCAAATAATTAGCAAATTTGCAGTACTCGGAGTTGGAGCAGCAGATAGTATATTTATTGCTGTTGGACTGCTTGAGTACGCGCGACTGCGGATAGCCGACATTTCCCGTGGTAGGCGCAAACACATTTACATTTCCGCTGGAGTCGGGATGGGCGTAGATGCAATCTTGGGTTTGTCCATTCTCGTCGAAGTATTTACCAGTGAAGCAAACATTTTTCAAGCGCATCAGACGACCGTCCATGAGGCGGATTTTCTGCATATCCTCGATGGTGTTGTTCATTACATTTTGGATCCCTCGTTTGGTGAATAAAACCAAAGGTGTACACTCATCGTAGATGAGCTTGGAGGGGTCGGGTTGACCGATCAGACGCACCGCGTTACGGAACTGTGCCGCGGGAATACGACCGGGGTACCATCCTACTTTCTCATTCCAGCTTCTTGCATAGACATTGTTATTATAGGCAGGAACACATAACTGCGGTTGGTTCGCATAGCGCCCGATAGCCAGACCGTTACAACGGATCAGGATCTCTTGACCCAACTGGCAATATCCGCCGATGGAACCCATATTGACGGATATACGGAGGTTCTGCTGCTGCATATCATTGGCCGGATCGGTATCGGTAGGATCCCACCACCAACTGCTATCCTGCTGGATGACCAAGGAGGAGTAGAAATTGCCCGCATAATCATCGGTGCTGACGCGACCGCGGAGATAGATACCGATGGTGTCGGTAGGAATAGTATCGATGGAGAAGAGGTATATACCGTCCTCTCCATTCGTAGCACGCTGGCGGTACGGGGTCTCTGCATCGCCGAAATCGCCTTTCTCCGACATGAACTCCTTCTTGAAATCATTGATAGAATAGAGCCGATAGCCGTAGTCGGGGTTTTCCGCTTCGAGTATTGCTTCCAGATTATCCTCAAGAGTATAGCAACTCTCCGGCGTGATAGGGGAGGGTTCGCATGATGCCATAAATAGAAGTACGAAAGTACTGAGTACCAGGTACAAAGGATTTTTTATCATATTCATAGCGCTTAGAATTTGTAGGTGAATGATAAGAAGAAGTTCATACCCCATGCATAGTAGTACTTAGATGGGTATTTCCATGCATTAGCCGTGATCACCGAGTTATGGTAATCCGGCTGTCCTTGCCGTACACCACGCGGCAGACGAGCCTGTTGATAGCCGCCTGTCTTGAAATGCGTGTTGTTGGTGATATTGGTGATGCTGAGGTTGACATTGATAGACTGCCGTTTGGGCAGATAGATCACCTTACCCACCGATACATCGATGATGAAGCGGTTGAGCGGGTTCGTAGCGGACAGGCTCTCCTGCATGGTCATGAGGTTATACGGATACTTGAGCGACGGGATACCATTCTGATCCACGATGATGTTTCCTTCGTTCTCGGGGCTGCTTGCGTCCACATATTCCGCAATTCCGCCGCGGGTACGCCAGCTATAGAGCACATTACCGTTTACATCGTATTTATACCGCGGTGATTCGTTGTCCGAGGTAGCGATGGCGTTGGCGTAACTATCTCCAAACCAACCGTTTACGGGCGTTCCGTCGGTACGAGTACCGGTGTACAGACCTTGCATACGACGACTCGGCGCAACGCCTAAGTAGTTCCAGTCATGGTAGTTAACCGTGATATCGGCGAACCACATCTTGGGGTGGAAGAACGACAATTTGAGGCTGGCGTTCAGTTGCGG
>Ga0247611_10004968_pt1 | contig 18052 bp, 18 predicted proteins | sample 177DNAGHGhighgp2_FD_192422 | JGI IMG/M metagenome (GOLD analysis project Ga0247611, IMG submission 192422) | Sheep rumen microbial communities from Palmerston North, Manawatu-Wanganui, New Zealand - 1770 DNA GHGhigh gp2 | ecosystem: Host-associated > Mammals > Digestive system > Stomach > Rumen... | reverse complement strand
CGACGCAGACGACGAATAACGAAATTGCTACCCTCATAACGCTGGCGCAACTGCATGGCAGCAAACAACAAGGCGCCTGGAGCAAACACATAGGGCGCCCAGGACTGCAGAAACAGGCTCGCACCAGAACCTACGACCATCAGCAATCCACCCAACAGCAGAAGGGCTGTCTCAACATTACTCAGCTGTCGCATTCTGTTCCTCCTCCAGATCGTCGCTGAGCACGAAGATGTCCTCGTCGTCAGTCTTCATGAAATAACGCTCACGGGCTATCTTCTCAATAGCCTTCGGATTGCTGTCCAGTTCACGTATCCGAGCCTGATTCTTCTTGTTCAGGTTGTCGTACTTCTCTATCTCACCCTCCAGTTCGCTGATACGTTGCGTGTTACGCATGTGATGCCATACGCTATTCTCGTCAACAAATCCTATCAGCACCACCGCCAAAACGGTTACCAAGACGTACTTCAATCCTGGGACATGCCAGATACGCAGTAGCAAAGATTTCATCTTCTTCATACCAATTTCACTTTTCGCTTGCAAAATTACAAAATAATTAGCAAAATATATCATCGCGGAAGCAAATTTTTCACTTTTCACTTTTCACTTTTCACTAATTTTTGTACCTTTGCAGTCACAATCATGTAAAAATATGGAAGAATATATTGTTTCGGCCCGTAAATATCGCCCTGTCACCTTCGACACAGTGGTAGGACAACAGGCGCTGACCACCACGCTGAAGAATGCCGTGAAGAGCGGAAAGTTGGCTCATGCCTACCTCTTCTGCGGACCACGTGGCGTGGGTAAGACCACCTGTGCACGCATCTTTGCGAAGGCCATCAACTGTATGTCGCCCACGGAAAACGGTGAGGCTTGTGGACAGTGTGAAAGCTGTCAGGCATTCAACGAACAACGCTCGTTTAACATCTTTGAGCTCGATGCTGCATCCAACAATAGCGTGGAGCACATCAAGACGCTGATGGAGCAGACGCGCATCCCGCCGCAGGTAGGCAAGTACAAGGTTTTCATCATTGACGAGGTACACATGCTGTCGACAGCAGCTTTCAATGCCTTCCTGAAAACATTGGAAGAACCACCCGCACATGTCATCTTCATCCTCGCTACAACGGAGAAGCATAAGATTCTGCCAACCATCCTGAGCCGTTGTCAGATTTACGATTTCGAGCGCATGACCGTCCGAAACACTATCGACCATCTGAAGTCGGTGGCTGAAAAGGAGGGCATCACCTACGAAGAAGAAGCACTGGCTGTGATTGCTGAAAAGGCAGATGGCGGTATGCGTGATGCGCTCTCCATCTTCGACCAGGCAGCCTCATTCTGTCAGGGCAACATCACGTATCAGAAAGTGATTGAGGACTTGAACGTGCTCGATTCGGAGAACTACTTCCAGATTATCGACCTCTCTATTATTAATAAGGTGGCAGACATCATGGTGCTGCTCAACCAGATTATCAACAAGGGCTTCGATGGAGGACTGCTCGTTCAGGGACTGGCCAAGCATGTGCGCAATGTGTTGATGGCGAAGGACCCACAGACATTGCCTCTGTTGGAAGTCAGCGACCAACAGCGCGAACGTTATCAGGCACAGGCCAAGAAGTGCCCCACCCCGTTCCTCTATAAGGCGTTGCAACTGATGAACCAGTGCGACATCAATTACCGACAGTCGTCGAACAAACGCCTGCTGGTGGAACTGACGCTCATCGAGATAGCGCAAATCACCCAACCTGAGGATGCGCCTGGCAGTGGGCGTAAGCCCAGAAGATTAAAATCCCTGTTTAAGCAACTGATTCAGCAGTCTCAGCCCAAGACCACAGCCCCGCAGGTAGCTGTGGCTGAACCTGCTGCATCAACCCCAACAAGAGCAACCCAACCAACAACCCCTACCCGACCAGCTCAACCTAACCCACGCGCCCCCAAACTCAAGAGCAGCATCAGCCTGTCTTGGGGAAATATGCGCCAAAAGATGAATGGTGGCAAAACCAGTCTTCCTACCGACAGCCCTCAGGATAATGGTGATGCCGAGAACAATCAACCTTTTACCCCTGAGGAGCTTCAGATTGAGTGGTTGTCCATGTGTAACCGCATGCCCCAGCACCTGAGTGGTGTGGCTACACGCATGAAGAACATGAATCCTGTCATTACGGAATTCCCTGCCCTGGAGGTCGTAGTGGAAAACCAACTGGCAATGGAACAAATGGAGCTGATAAAGGGCAGTATTGTCAACACGCTGAAACGTGACCTACACAATCAGGGCATCACGCTCTCCATGCGTGTGGCTGAGCACAAAAAAGGCGAACGCATCCTCACGCGTCGCGAACAATACGAACTGATGGAGAAAGAAAATCCCTCAGTAGCTAAACTGAGGGAAATATTCGATTTGAATCTGGCCTAACGCCATCTTACATCTTACATCAAATCAGCGGCATTCCAAGTTTCTTGCATTCGGCACGCATATCCTCAGGCCAGATGCTGGCTTGGATTTCACCGATGTGACCTTTGTGCAACATCACCATACACAGACGGCTTTGACCGATACCACCACCAATTGACAGAGGCAACTCGTCGTTCAACAGTTTCTGGTGGAAATACAGGCTCTTGCGCTCTTCCTTGCCCTCAATCTTCAACTGGCGCAACAGGCTCTCCTTATCCACACGGATACCCATTGAGGACAGTTCGAACGAACGGCCCAACACGGGATACCATATCAGGATGTCGCCGTTCAAGCCCTCAAGGCCATTCTCACCAACGGTACTCCAGTCGTCATAGTCTGGTGCACGACCGTCGTGCTTCTCACCATTCGACAGCTTGCCGCCAATACCTATAATAAATACGGCACCATATTTTTCGCAAATGGCATCCTCACGCTCCTTCGGCGTCTTGTTGGGATACATCTGCAACAGCTCCTCAGCATGGATAAAATGAATCTTTTCAGGCAGGAAGGGCTTAATCTGCGGATAGGTCTCACAGGTCAGATACTCCGTCCTGCGAATGGCAGCATAGATGCGCTCTACCACATTCTTCAGATAGCTAATCGTGCGCTGTTCCTTCGTAATCACAGCCTCCCAGTCCCACTGGTCCACATACAGTGAATGCAGGTTGTCCAACTCCTCGTCAGCACGGATGGCGTTCATATCAGTATAGATGCCATAGCCTGGTTCTATCTTGTACTCGGCCAGCGACAGGCGTTTCCACTTGGCCAGTGAATGCACCACCTCAGCCCTGGCATCACCCAAGTCCTTGATAGGGAACGTCACGGCACGCTCAACACCATTCAGGTCGTCGTTGATTCCCAGTCCCTGAAGCACAAACAACGGGGCTGTCACACGACGAAGACGCAACTCGGTAGATATGTTCTGCTGAAAGAATTCCTTAATCAGTTTAATACCCTGCTCAGTCTGTTTCATGTCGAGCAGGGATTTGTAATCAATGGGGGTAATCAGTTGACTCATTTCCTTGTAATTTTCAAATTTGCGTGCAAAGATACACAATAAATATTAAATTGCAAGCAAAATCTCCAAATATTTTTGCAAAATGATAGTTATTCTTGATTTTTACTAACGATTTGCACTAAGAACCGTTCTTGTTAACAAATCATAATTATCAATTGCCAATTATCAATTATCAATTAAAAATCGTACCTTTGCAGTCGTTTTTGTAAAGATACTATTTAGTATCAGGCCCCGTAGCTTAGCTGAATAGAGCGTCAGATTCCGGTTCTGAAGGTCTTGGGTTTGAATCCCAACGGGGTCACTTAACAAACTTCTGTAGGTCAATAACTTACAGGAGTTTTTATTTTGAGAGAATATAACCAGTTCAGCATCAAAATCCCCTCTGTTGGGGTCAAAATCCGTTGATTGTTTACCCATAGTTTACCGCTAAAAATTAAACGTAACATGTTGACAATCAAAGCAATGGTTAAAAAGGACGGAATGCGTGTTGACCGCAGCTACAACGTAAAGCTGAGTTTTACGTACAAACGAAAGGTAAAAAGGTTATCTACAAGCCTGTTTGCAAGTGCTGACGATCTAACAAAATCGTTATCTCTAAAGGATGGTACAGACCTTAAACGTAAGGTAGATAAACTTGTAGAAATATACAAAGATAAGTGCGACAAACTACAGGTAGATGCCAACAACTACACGCTGGATGAAATCATGGAAATGCTGATTGCAGACGAAGAACGAAAGATGCCAGTGGACTTTATTGATTTTTGCCAGTGGTGGATTACCACAACAACTATTAAAGGGAAGAAAAACTATCAGTCCGCCGTAAATGCATTTATTACTTTTTTAGGTACAGACCATCTTGAAGCCTCAAAACTTACAGCTTCACTACTAAATGGTTTCATGGATTATTTAAAAAGACAAAGCAGACTAAGGGCAGATGCACTGGCTAAGTCTGGAAAACGAGTCCCAACAAACCGTAGTGTGTCACTCTATTTAGGCAGTCTGCGCCACCTTTTTAACGAAGCAAAGAAAAAATACAATGATCCTGATCGTAATATTATTAGGATTGCCAATTCGCCATTTGAATATGTGGTAGTTCCGAAGCAACAGGCAACTCGTAAAAGAGCCATTACTCCAGAGCAAATTAGAAGCATCTGGCAGTACCCTTATGAGCGTAAAAAAGACGGTACGCTAAAACGGGAAAGCATCGTTAATCTAGCAAAAGACTGCTTCATCCTCTCGTTCTGTCTAATCGGAATGAACTCAGCAGACTTGTTCAACTGCACTGAACTTAACGATGATACCATTACCTACTATCGTACAAAGACAACAGCTCGTAGACTTGACAAGGCGAAGATGGTCGTTACCATACCACCATTCTTAAAGCCACTGTTTGAGAAATACAGGGATAAGACAGGACAGCGTGTTTTCAAGTTTCACATATTATATAATACAGACAAGAATTTTAATCGTGCTATCAACATGGGGTTGAAAACAATTGGTAACAAGTTGAACCTGATAGATCTTGAATATTATGCAGCCCGTCACTCATGGGCTACCATTGCCCTTAATAAAGTAGGCATAGATAAATACGTAGTACATGAAGCATTAAACCACATAGATGAATCCATGAGAGTCACCGACATTTACATTGAACGTGACTTCGTTAATGAAAATAAAGCCAATGCGAAGGTCGTGAAGTACGTCTTTGGCAAGTAATACAAAACTCCCCTGCCAGATGATGAACAGGGGAGAATCACTAAAGCTAATGCTAATACTAATATACCATCATGGAACTATTCTGCATTTACATCAGACAGAAGTCCTAATGGGTCATATTTCTTTAATTCTTCGAGCTTATATACAGGCTCGCTCATTTCAGAAATATCTTTTTGGATTATTCCAAACCCTTTTTCAATAATTTCTCGCCTCTTTTTGATGCCCAACATCGCTATATGTGTGGCCAAAGTAAACGAGTTAAGTTCCATCTGCTTGCATCTGGTACAGTAAAGTTTGCTGTCCAAAATAGTCGAAACACGTTTTACGTATTCTGATTTGAACTGAGACTCACTATATCCCTGCTCATTTAAAGGAGCTAACGCGTTCTGAATTGATAATCTCAGGGTGTCAGCGTTTTTAATCATTTGAGAGTCGTACGTTCTCTTCGCTTTTTCCAAGACCTTATCGAAGTCTTTCTTCGTTTTTCTCCTTTTTGTTGTTACAGACTGACCACCCTTGGTAGTCTTCTCGTTCTCACGATTGATATTAACACTATTTGTTGAGTTTAAAACATTGTCTTCCATTTCTTTTGCTTTATTAGGAAGTTAATGTCGCCTGTGATACTTATACCCTAATCACACAGCACTCATCTATCCAGTTTCCATCATAGGGCGTGATTTCCACTTTCTTTGATTGAGCTACCACCCTAAACCCTCAGCAACAGCTCTCATCTGTAAACTTGGATAACTTCTAAGGGCAAAAGTCAGAGCCTCAGCCACTCACCAACAGGCCGTCCCTGTCGTCTGGCATAGAACAACATGCAAATCCTGTGCCAAACAATCAGTTTAAGCAAAAAAAGTAGCCTCACGTCAGAATGACATACACAAAACAATAGTTTGCTTCTATTTTACATCGCGAAACAACCTATTTGGCATCATTTTACATACTGATACCATATTTTCGGGATTATTTTACACAGAAGCGTAGACCTCCTAACATTAAATTACTCCGTATGTCACGTCACTGACAGTATGACACAATAAAAGACAATGTATAGTACTGACAATTTCAGTCGATAAATCGGGGCTGGTCTCATTTATTCCACTTTATATGAGAATCAGGATTCTGTAGTATCACCAATAATCACCTATTACACCTTATTATATATATATTAGGTGCTGATTTTACTATCCCCCCTGCCTGTCATTTGTGAAATTGCATAAGAATTGTATGTAAGCCTGCGGACTACTCCCTTAGTGCCTCCACCATAAGCTAAAGAAAAAGAATGCTTATTAAAAAGGAATCCCTTATTTCATTAAGCATTCCAAAAATAGAAATAACGTGTTAATTCACATATTTATTCACCATTTAAATTTTTAGCTTATGAACGATTTAGTTCTTATGCCTACGATTACAGAAAATCGTAGCCATTTTAATTTCGCAGATGCGGAAGTAGTAGAACCTATTGCAGAAGTGAAAACAAGTGGTGTTAGTTTCCTAGATGCTAACACAAACTCTATCACTTTGGAAGAACTAACTAATTCTTGTGTCGTTCCAACTTGGTCAAACCAAGAATTAACTATCTCTCACCAAGATTTTATCTCTTGCGTCCATGATGCTGCAAGCGACTTCTACAAAGGAGAAGCTATTAATTCACCAGAAATTAGAGTTTCCCATATAGTAAGAGGTCGTACACCTAATGCACTAGGAAAGAAAGCATCTGAATTGCTAGAATCTGAGAAAACACAGTTCTATCAGAGACTTGCTTTCGCTTTCACTATCCCAACCATTTATGAGACTCTGAACGGACAAAAACTTGAATTATGCGTTGGCGGAGTCCGTAATTATTCTGATTTGAATCTCTACAGACAAACAAGAGGAACAGAGAAATTCTCTATCTTCATTGGTTGGAGAGTCCGCATTTGCTCTAACCAGATACTATCTGGAAATGGTGTTAAGCTATCTTTCGAGGTAATGGACGTTAAGGACATTTACAAAACTGTTATGGAACTACTCTATGACTTTGTACCTGCCAGAGATATACATCTTATGCAGACTCTTTCCAACACCTATCTAACAGAAACACAATTTGCTCAGATAGTTGGCAGAATGAGACTTTATCAAGCCCTACCTAATCACCTCTTACGTACTATCCCACGTCTCTTAATCACTGATTCACAAATAAACAGTGTTTGCCGTGACTACTATCGTAATGAATCATTTGAAATGAAAGATAATCAAATCTCAATGTTCGATTTTCACAACTTAATTACGGAATCCAACAAATCAAGCTACATTGATACCTATCTACAGAGAGCCGTTAACGCTACAGATGTTGCAGTAGGCATTAATAACGCTTTACATGGGGATTCCAAATATTCTTGGTTTATCGGATAATATAAACTTGGGGAGTGCTCTAGGGTGCTCCCCCTTAAATAATAAAGATTATGGAAAAGAAAGTAAAATTATACCCTTCTGATAACTTCAAAAATGAATTTTACTGCAATATTGCTGCATGGTGTCATTTGGAATCAAAGAAAGAAGGAAAACAAAACGTTGGTTGGTATAGGATAAGACTTAATAATTCATTTGTCAGATTTCAGGCTATACACATTAGGGCTATTGAAGTAATAGAAGACAATGATTATAATACTTGGTTCTTCAAGAATCGGAAGTTTATAAGATATGAAGTTAAGCCTAATCCGTGGCATATAGAGTTCTTGGAGTTTAGGAGAGGTGAAGGATTCGTAGCTATAGGCAAGAAAATGGACTTACTACGCAGACCACCACTTTATGAAATGGTAAAATATTAGTACAAACTTAAATAGTACTCAAATAAATCTGGGAACACCAATTATTTGGGTACTATTTTCAACTCAATTAATTCTTTGATTAAAATGAATGCAGTTATCTATGCACGTGTTTCTAGTCTTGGAGATAGGCAAAACACAGAAAGACAGGTATCTGATTTAAAGCAATATGCAGCATATCAGAAATTAGAGATTTCCAGAATATTTGAGGAAAAGATTTCTGGAGCAAAGAAAAACGTGGAGAGACCCATATTATTGCAAGCTATTGACTACTGCAAGCAGAAAGACGTCTCTATCCTCTTAGTTAGTGAACTTTCCAGACTTGGAAGGAATGCTTTTGAAGTTCTGGCAACAGTAAAAGACTTAATAGATAATGGAATCAATCTTTACTTACAGAAAGAGCAACTTACACTATTAGATAGTGAAGGGAAACCAACACTATTTGCACCTATCATGATAGCAACCCTCTCAACTTGCGCACAACTAGAAAGAGAAAACATTAAGTTTCGTCTCAATTCTGGAAGAGCACAATATATTAAGAATGGTGGCAAACTTGGAAGGAAAGTTGGCAGTGTTAAGACCATAGACCAGAAGAAAGAGCAATATAAAGACATTATCAGCTATCTAAAGAGAGGCTACAGTATCAGAACAATTGCAAAGATTTCTGGCAAAGGTATTAGCACAGTTCAACGAATAAAGAAAGATTTCAATCTTTAACGAGGGATAGGGGCAAATGCTCCTATCTCTTTATAAAAAGTGTATGTAAGCCCATTCTTAATAAATATTAAGAAATTATACTATTTGAACCATCTATGATGAATTATTTGTAAATTAGCGGCGAGTTTCAAGTACCCAACGTGTTGGATGCGTTTTTAATGGCTCGACAACAATAAATATCAAACTCAAAGAACAGTTTATGGTAACATAGCAAAGATATAAGGACAATGGAAAGAACGTCCACTTCTGATTCTTGCTTTGGATAATTGGGGAATTAGACAAATCATCAAGAACTTAAGTAGATTGTTCACGCCGTCTGGCGTGGACGTTTGCTCGTTTAAGATGATAGGTTATCCCCAATACCTCCAAAGCGTAGACGAAGTAAAATGTCCACGTTTTCTTTTTATACAAACAAATCATCACAAATCAAAAACAAAATATCATTATGTGGAGAATAAACTTACTATTGTTCATGATGGTTTTACTACCAAAGTTCGTCTATGCAGATCATCAAGGTAAATGTGGCAACAACCTTACTTGGACTTATAAAGAAGCCACTGGAACACTAATTATTGAAGGCAGTGGAGATATGGAAAATTATGGAGAAAATAGTATTCCATGGAAATCTTATCGTAGTAACATAAAAAGACTTATCATTAAAGAAGGCGTGACATCTATTGGTTCTTATGCTTTTTGGAATTCTGGTATAAATTCAGTCAACATACCAAACGGTGTGACCAAAATTGGTGAATATTCGTTCGCGTATTGCATGAAACTATTTTCTGTCACCATACCAAGTAGTGTGACAAGTATCGGTAATGGTGCTTTTATTTCTACTCATAGTACCAATAAACCCAATAAAATAATATGGCAGACAAATACACCTCCAAATGGTTATAGTAATGCAGAAGGTAGAGTAAATTATGTTTCGAATGATCAATATTATCATTTGAGTAATAAGGTAATCTACCCTTTCTTGAGTTCACTTTTCGAAGTAGACGGAATTAAATATGTTCCCGTAAGCCTATCTGATCGTACTTGTGATGCCATTGATTGTACTTATGATAGTCTTTTAACTAATATAACAATTCCTTCATCTATTACTTATCAAGGTATTTCCATGAGTGTTAAAAAAGTACAACCATACATTTGTTATGGCAACACATTCATAGAACAATTATCATGTGATAATGATGGAGAAATTGCACAATATGCATTCTCTGGCTGTGAGAACATGAAAACTGTGACTCTTGGCGAAAAAATCACCACTATTGGTAACGGTGCTTTTAATTATTGTTCTTCATTACAATCATTGGTTATTCCTAATTCTGTGACCGAGTTAGGAACATCTTCTTTGTCTGGTTGCACACAAATTACTAAGATAAGTATCCCAAAGTCAGTAACAAAGATTATGGACTGGGCATTTGGAAATTGCGCGGGATTAAAAGAATTCATTATTGAAGATCGAAATGAAATATTACAGCTCGGGCAAAACGGTTCTTCCTCATTATTCTCATCGTGTCCTCTTGACAGTATTTATATTGGAGGTGATATATATTATTCAAAGTCACCTTTTTATCGTAATACATCATTGCGGACAGTTGTCATCACTGATAAAGAAACGGAGATTTCTGCAGAAGAGTTTTATGGCTGCACGAATCTGCAAAGTTTCAAGGTCGGTGATGGTGTGGAAAAGTTTGGTGATTGGGCCTTCTCGGGTTGCTCAAGTTTGAAAAGTTTGTCATTTGGAGCACAATTAAAGATTATTGGCAAGGAAGCTTTTTCTGATTGTTCCTCCATAATAGAAATAAACAGTAAAGCTACCACGCCTCCGGATTGCGGTACTCAGGCATTGGACGACATCAACAAATGGAATTGTAAACTTATAGTCCCCAAAGGAAGCCTGTCCAAATACCAAACAGCCAATCAGTGGAAAGACTTCTTATTTATTGAAGAAGGTAATTATGTTGGTAAATACAAACTAAAATATTTAGTGGATGGTGAAGAGTACAAATCATATGCTTTAGAGGCTGGATCAAATATCACACCAGAGGCAGAACCTACAAAAGAGGGATATACTTTCTCTGGATGGAGCGATATACCATCAATTATGCCAGAACATGATGTAACCATTACTGGTACATTCTACCCAAACGATGGTGATTATTTTGAAAAAGGAGGTATAAAATACAAAAAAATATCAAATACTGAATTTGAGGTTATATCAGGTGGTAATTATTCTGGAGAAATAATAATACCAGATAAGGTAACAATAGATGGGAAAGAGTATAAAGTAACTTCTATAGGAGACGAAGCTTTCCGAGATTGTCAGGTAACATCTGTTACTATTCCCAACAGTGTAACCTCTATAGGCGAAAATACATTCCGATCCTGCGTAGGACTAACTTCAGTGTCCATACCAAATAGCGTTACCAAAATCGGTGAATGGGCTTTCTGTAGTACAGGCTTAACATCTGTAACTATACCCAATAGTGTGACTACTTTAGCAAAAAGCATTTTCAATGGTTGTGATTATTTAACCTCCGTAACCATTCCCAATAGCGTAACAAGTATTGGTTATAAAGCATTTTATAGATGCCGAAGTTTAGCGTCCATAAATATTCCAAATAGTGTAACTTCTATAGGTGAGTTAGCATTCTGGGAATGCAGAAGCCTGACCTCTATCACTATACCCAATAGCGTAACAAGTATCGGAGCACAAGCCTTCAATGGCGAAGATGATGATGCCCCCAACATTTCAACAGTTATTTCATTGATAGAAAATCCATTTGAAATTTACGGAGAGTCGTCATATGCATCTAATAGGAGAGAATACCTTGGCGTATTTACCAAAGAAATATTCAATAACGCAACTTTATTTGTTCCTAAAGGTACAATAAACAAGTACAAAGCAACTAATGGATGGAAAGATTTTGCTACAATTAAAGAAATGGAAGATTTTGAAATTGATGGTGTCAAATATAAGATTACATCAAATAATGAATGTGAAGTAATTCATAAAGATGATTATTCTGGCGATATTGTGATACCAGAAAAAGTATCAATCAATGATAAAGAATATAAGGTTACTTCTATTGGATCGAATGCCTTTAGTTATACTAAAATATCTTCTATCGTACTTCCTAATAGTATTGTTGAAATTGGTGAAGAAGCCTTTTATGCTTGTAACGAACTTGAATCTGTAGAACTTCCACATAATTTACGAAAAATAGGACCAGGCTCTTTTATATTTTGTTATAAGTTGAAAGAAATAGTTATTCCAGAGATGGTAGAACGAATCTGTGCTCATACGTTTCGTAATTGTATTTTAGAAACAGTTATTATTCCAAATAATGTCACTGGTATTGGTGATGGAGCTTTTAATTTCTGTTCTTACCTAAAAACCGTTGTTCTTGGAGAAAAAATTAATTCTATAGGTAACGCTACATTTGACAATAGTAGTTTAGAATGTATATATATCCTTAATAGAACACCTCCAATACTCAATGTTGAAGATAATGATTATTATATGAATTATATTAGTGATATTAAATATACGTTCCGAGATTACGTATACAAAACTGTCAAATTATGGGTTCCTGAAAGTAGTTTAAATGACTATAAGAATCATTCTGTTTGGGGACGGTTTATAAACATACAAACGTTTGACCCAACCTCATTTGACCCATCTACATTAGGAATAAAAACTATAACAAACAATAAAGAAGAAATAAATCACTATTCGTTGGATGGAAGAATACTATCCACTCCATCTAAGGGTATCAACATAATAAAGATGAAAGACGGGACTACCAAGAAAGTATTAATCAAATAACTTCAAACGTATGAAAACATTTAGATTATTAGGAATGGTCTTAACAATGGCCATCGTAGGAATTTCATGTGGAGGGGATGGTGACGATAATGTCTTTTCAGCAGAAGTTCATGTTGAACCTACAGTAATAGAATTGTCTTTATCCACACCTTCCGAATGGAACGTTGGTTATAAAAAAAACGGACAGTATTATAACGCTTACCGATTGGTTGGTGACAGACGAATCATTTGAGAATTTATATGAAGCGCCAAATTGGGTGCATGTCACTTTAGGTGGCTATACACGGAGTGTTAATTCTACATCTTTAAGAATTGCGATTGACGAAAATACGTCATTTGATAGCAGAGAGGGTGATATTATATTTAAACAAGGTACTAAACCTTATTATTTTAATGATCAAGAATATAAAATAGGTAGTACTGGCGTAAAGATTCATATCATTCAGGCCACCAAAGGCACTATTATTCTTGAGAACAAACAATTTTCAATAGATGACAGAGGGGGAAATATAACTGTTCCTGTTCAAGCAAACATTGATTTTGATGTTTCTGTTAGTCCTGAGTCAGAGTGGATAAAACAAGTGACAAATAATGCACCATCAAGAGGACTTGTTACTACAAACTTAGTTTTCTCCATAGCACCGATAACTCCTATGAGTGACACACCTCAAAGTAGAACTGCAAGTATAACATTGGAGAATAAGGAAAACAAGATTAAGGAAATTATTACCATAACTCAGAAAGGAGAGTTCTACATTACTGAAACCTCAATAGAATTGGTGGAAGGAAAGTCAAAGAAGTTATCATGTAAGCGTGTTGGTTATTCTGAGGAAAAGAACGTCTTATGGAGTAGTTCAAATGAAGAAGTGGCAACAGTAGATGCTAATGGACTTGTAACTGCAAAAACAGCAGGAACTTGTATAATCACGGCGTCGAATGAACTTGGCTATAAATCTTCTTGTAAAACGATTGTTAAATCAATAACCAGTTATATAACAATCTCTCCCAGTCTTACGATATCAAGCGAAGGAAACTATTCTTCGATTACTATTGAAAACAATTCGCAAGAAAGCATTAATGTTAGTAAAGCAGAATTATACTATAACGGACAACTTATACATACCGAATCATCTATTGGAATCATTGAAGGTGGTAAGACAAAGGTCATTGGAATAAATGGATTATATAGCGGATTAGTAGGAAAAGTATATTTCACATATAACGGTAAAAACTATATCGTTTCAAACATATAAATCTATATTGAATGACAAGGGGCAGTAGAATCTACTGCTCTTTTTTTTTTGCAAAACCATCTCAGACGAAAGATCGTACTTTAGAGGTTCATAAAAATATTTCAGAAATTCTTGTGCATACGAAAAATATGCCGTATCTTTACTTATAGAAGCTTGGGGATCTGGAGTGCATCTCCCTATTCATTTTTCTTTGTAAATCATGTGGCGTATATAATTGTTTAAACTTAGCTCCAGATCCATCAAGTTTTAAAATTTGAAGTAGAAGTGCCGATCAACTCATTTTCTCAAAAAAGTGAAAAATGATTTGGAATTATTATTTAAGATGCATATATTAGATTTAGTTATAGGTTAAGTCCGAACAAGATACTAACAAATAATTGGGCATAGTTGATATGCCTTTTTATTTTCCATCGATTGAAAGCTTATTTTTCAGAGGCTCACTATTATAACAGGAAAAAAGTATCACCCGAATAGGACTTGACTTTTAGATGATTTTCAGAATCCAGATGATTGAATATGAACTTAAATATATCAATGATGAAGCCTATAACAATTTATGGCAATGATGCTCGATATTTGAGCGAACTGAAAGAATTTAAAGATGGTTTACCTCACGGAATCGTGAACAAAACAAAGACAGATGTTGGCGGCACTTATGTAGCAGCAAACTGTAATTCAAACTACATTATTGTCTGCCCATTCCGTGATTTAGTAGACAGTATAACAGCAGATTAGAATAACAAGTTTGAGGTTTTCAAGTGTTATGGCAAAACAAAAGAAGGTGAGTTCAGAAAATATATCAAAGAACACTAGATTAACAAGATTGCCGTAACCTATGATAGTCTTGGTAAGTTGCTAAGATGGATGAATGACAAAACAGAAGCATGGAAGTTGCTAATAGATGAATATCACTTGATCCTTGAAGATATGGACTTTAGAGAGAGTGCCATAATGGATATGATTAATAACGTAACCAAGTTTGAGCATTTCACATTTCTTTCTGCGACTCCGATGGATGAAGATTATGAAATAGAGTTTTTCAAGAGGTTGCCACATTATAAAGTGGTATGGAAGAAAGGACTGCCTATAACCGTTAAGAAGATAAGAACAACATGCCTCAGCAAAGGATTGTGTAACTTGATTAAGATTTTCCGTGAAGTTGGATTCAGGATACCAGATATAGATGGTGAACTAAGAGAAGTTGAACAATTATTCATCTTCTTAAACTCAGTGACCACAGTGAGACAAATAGCAGATACGCTTGAACTTGACGAAGATGAAATAAAGATCTGCTGTGCAGAAAGGTAGAGGAATCGGCTTTTACTCGGCAAATACAAGATTGAATCGGTATGCAGTCCTAATAAGCGGATCAACTTCTTTACTAAAAAATGCTTTCAAGGCTGCAACCTGTTTTCCAGAAATGGACTTGTTATAGTGGCCAGCGATGCATATAGAACACAGACATTAGTGGATATATCTACAACGATGGAACAAATAAGTGGAAGACTACGTGAAAATGACGATTACAAGAATATCTTCCGCAATACGATGGTGCATATATACTCTACAAACAAGAACATTCTGACAGATGAAGAATTTGAGCAGAAGATGAAAAAGAAAGAGGAAGATGCTACACGTCTTTTATCATTACAGGAAAAGGCCAACGAGAAGGAACTTGACACATTGGTAAGAAAAGTGAATATTGAAACGGACTTGCTGTCCGTTATAGATGGGCGATTAAAATATAATGAAATCAAAAAGAAATCCTTCTATTTTAAATAGGACATTAGAAAGACATATAAGGATGGTATCTACCTACGTGCACGGTATGATGAATCAGAGAAATTCGTCCAGACCAATCAAGAGTTATGGAAGGAATTTGATATAGAACTTACAAGAGCCGTTACCATTTCATACGAACAGTTACTGAAAGACTATCTGGATCATCCATCAGAATCATACGAACAGGAATATCCAGAGTTCAGGGATTTCAGAAAACACCTGAAATAGACTGAAATGAACAGTTGCCGTTGGAATAAAGAAAAGATGATGAAGATGGTAAATGACAAAAAGAAAATGAATGCTGTATATAAGGCCATATATCAGAAAGGATTTATCAGCAGCAAAGATTTAAAGAGCCTCTTTACATAGGAGTTCCAAAAGCGAGACATTACTATAAGTCCCAAAGCAACACTGATAATGAATTGTGACCTGTATGAGATAAGAAAATGCAAAGTCCGTGTGGATGGCAAACTTACAGACGGATATGAGATAGGCGATTGGAAATTTAAATTTGAAATGTGATTATGAAACAAAAACTGATACCAAGAGGGAAATAGCAAGTAAATCCAATGGACGTGATTAGCCAGAATTGTAAGATTGAATATATCGAGATTATGAAGAACAGAATCAACAGTAAGTAACGACTTGATTATAATGGATTATGCTATATTTCATAAAAAGTGGGAACTACTGTAAAATCGGCTATTCAAGGGACAAGAAAGCTTTATTCACAAGATTAAGAACATACCTTACACATAATCCATCTTTCCAAGTTCTCGATTTAAGAAAAGGCGACAAGATTACCGAAGGCTATATTCATGCATTGATTCCACCAGAGCTATATCATTATGGCGAGTGGTGCGTTTGGAGTAAAGAAATTGCTAGAATATGGCTACGGCATTACAAAATCAAGTTTGATGGAACGATAGATGAATACTTAATAAAAAGGAATAAGAATATAAATAAAGTCATTGTCAATGAATACAGAGATACACCATACCTAAACTTCATTAGATATTTCAGCAAGGAATCCAACTTGGATTTGTCCGAACCAGATAATAACGAATGGAGAACACCATGATTATTGTTAATGGTACACCTAAGAGAAAAATCTCTAAAAGTGTGCCATTTTCTTATTTCATACATATTAGGAAATAAAAGAACTGGCATTAGCAAGAAAACGAAAATATTTAATTTTATTCTTCCACTTTTATATTTTTAACATGGATAAAATAGGTTATTTCAATAGAAATATGTAACTTTGCAAAAGTTCTGATGTTTACTTATAGTTTACCGAAGGGCAAATCGAGAGTTCATTAACGTGGTGAAAATCAAATGGATATAGACTTACATAAGAGAGATTCCGGTTCTGAAGGTCTTGGGTTTGAATCCCAACGGGGTCACCACAACCTAGCAGATATGACACCTACAACAAAACGCGTGTTCCAGATATTCAAGGAACTGAACCAGATTCCACGCCCGTCACACCACGAAGAGCGCGTGGCCGACTATCTTTGCCAGTTTGCCGAACGTCTCGGCCTGACGTATAAGCGCGACAAAGAGAACTGCGTAGTCATCAGCAAACCCGCTACACCAGGCCACGAAGGAGCCGAACCCATCGTGCTGCTCAACCACATGGACATGGTCTGCGTAGGTATGAGCGACCCGCTGAATGACCCTATACAAGCCTACGTCGAAGATGGCTGGATGAAGGCCCGCGGCACGTCGCTGGGCGCCGACAACGGCATCGGACTGTCGATGGCTCTCGCCGTGCTGGAGAGCAACGACATTGTCCACGGACCGATGGAGGTCATCACCACCACCAACGAGGAAGACGGCATGTCGGGCGCCTCACAACTGAGCAGTGACTTCCTACGGGGCCGTAAGGTCATCAACCTCGACTCCGAGGACTACGACACCATCACTACCGGAGCTGCAGGAGCCTGTCTGCAATTCCATCGCATACCTGCTGGACGCACGGAAGCACCTGGAGGCAAGCGCCGCTGGTACAGCATTCGGTTCGAAGGCGGACTGGGCGGACATTCGGGTGTCGACATCAACAAGGGTCGCTGTAGTGCTGTCGTGCCTGCGTGGGCTGTGCTTGCGGCCATCTATAACGAATACGACTTCGACGTAGCTTCTATCACTATTGGTGAGGCCAACGCGTCCATAGCCTCTTCGGCCGAAATCGTGCTGACCATTCCTTCGGGCGAGGGTTCTGAATTTGTGAAGCAACAGGAAGAAATGATGAACCAGTGGTTGCGCGAGGAATATGGTGACGCCGACCCCAACATCCGTTGCGTTATCAGCAAGTGCGAACGGCAGGAAACAGTCATCAGTCGCGAGGCCTTCGAGGCGCTCATGCGCTGTCTGGAACAGATTCCGCAGGGTGTTGTCAAGATGAGCGACACGATGCCAGGAACGGTGGAGACCTCCAACAACGTAGGACGAGTAGAAACCGAACAGGACAAC
>Ga0247611_10004967_pt1 | contig 18057 bp, 12 predicted proteins | sample 177DNAGHGhighgp2_FD_192422 | JGI IMG/M metagenome (GOLD analysis project Ga0247611, IMG submission 192422) | Sheep rumen microbial communities from Palmerston North, Manawatu-Wanganui, New Zealand - 1770 DNA GHGhigh gp2 | ecosystem: Host-associated > Mammals > Digestive system > Stomach > Rumen... | reverse complement strand
CCACAATCCGCTGTTCATCACCCTCTGGGCGGTGACGGCCGTGGCGGGGCTCATCTACCTGGTCCTGTACGGAACGCCCAAGCGGGTGGTCACGATGGCCTTGCACGTGGGCCTCGTCGTGATCCTGGTCGGGGCGTTCGTGACGTATGCCTTCGGCGAGACCGGGATGATCCATCTCCGGGAAGGGGAGGCGAAAGGGACCTTCGAACTCGAGGACGAGTCGATGGACGAACTTCCGTTCAGCATCCGGCTGGACGAGTTCGCCATCGAGTACCACCACGGTTCCAAGATGCCGTCCGACTATCGTTCCGAAATCACCTTTCTCCCCGAAGGTGAGGCGGTTACGATTTCCATGAACAACATCGCCAAGTACCGGGGCTACCGCTTTTACCAGGCCGATTACGACGAGGACGGGAAGGGCAGCATCCTGGCCGTGAGCCATGACCCCTGGGGCGTGGGCATCACCTATGCCGGCTATCTCATCCTGCTCCTGTCCATGATCGGGTTCTTCTTCCAGAAGGATACGGCCTTCCGGGCTGCGCTCAGGCGGGTTGCCTCCATGACGGCGGCCGTGGCGCTCTTCATCGCGCTCCCGTCCGTCAGCGCTTCGGCGGCCGGTTCCCGGGACCTGGAAAAGGCCCTGGGCGACATGTACGTGTACTATGGACACCGGGTGTGTCCTTTCGATACCTATCTGCAGGAGAAGGGCTTGGACGAGTCCCTGGACAAGCTCGGGAGCCTGAAAGTCTTCCCGCTGGCGGATTCCACGGGAACGGTTTCCTGGTATGCGGCTTCGGACAAGTTCCCCGAACCTGTGTATGAGGACGAGGCGCTCTGGACCTTCCTCCGGAAGTCCACGGACCTCGTGAAAGAGTCTGTGACGGCGGGTGATATCGCCGAGGCGGAAAAGGTCCTGCAGGGCATCAAGGCCTATCAGGAGAAGACGGCGGCGTCCGTCATCCCGTCGGCGAAGAAGGTGAAGGCGGAACGCCTGTACATCCGGATCGCGCGGCCCAAGGTGGAGTTCATGCTGTGCCTGACCCTCGGAATCGTCCTGTTCATCCTGGGCGGCATCCTGATCACGAAGCGGAAGAGATATCCGACCTGGGTGCTGACCGCCGGGGCCATCGTGGCCCTCCTCATCTGGCTGTACCTGACGGTCGTCATCGGCCTTCGCTGGTACGTCTCCGGCACGGGTCCGTATGTGGGAAGGTATAATGTGATGATGCTCATGGCGTGGTTTGCGACGCTGGCTATCCTGCTGCTTTACAAGCGGTTCCCGCTGATCCAACCGCTGGGCTTCCTGCTGGCGGGCTTCACGATGCTGCTGGCGAGCCGGGCCGGGGTCAGTCCCCAGATCATGCCGCTGATGCCGGTCCTCCAGTCACCGCTCCTGTCCATCCATGTGCTGTCCATGATGATGTCCTACACCTTGTTCGGCCTGGTGGCCTTCAACGGCATCATGGGCGTGGCCGTCCCCTCGGCCGAGGCGCGGGAGAACCTTCGTGACGTAAGTCTCGTCGTCTTGTACCCGGCGGTGTTCCTCCTCACCTTCGGTACCTTCCTCGGCGCCGTCTGGGCGAACATCTCCTGGGGCAGCTACTGGGCCTGGGACCCGAAGGAAACATGGGCCCTCGTCACCCTGCTGGTGTATTCCTTCACCCTTCACGGCGGCGCCCTCAAGGCCTTCCGGAACCCGCGCTTCTTCCACTGGTACACCATCGGGGCGTTCCTCTGTGTCCTCATCACCTACTTCGGCGTGAACTTCCTCCTGGGCGGGATGCATTCGTACGCCTGATTTATTTCGTATCTTTGCAGGTGGAATGTCACGCCTGTACGAGCATACGATCGCATTTTTGACGGCTCTTCTCCTGACGACCGGATTGTGGGGGCAGGGGGAGCCGTCGGGTTTTTCCAAGTGGAACGTGACGTTGCAGGGAGGGACCGGTTATGTGCCCCGTACGTTCACCTGGCGGGACGACCTGATGTCCACGTATGTCTATCCGACCGGGGCGGTCCGGGTGGGGTACCAGACCACGGAGACGGACAGTCCCTATGCGGCCGTTTACGGTTTCCCGGTCTTCGGCGTCGGCCTGGGATGGGAGGGAGTGTCCACTCTGCATTACAATGGAGTTTCCCGGTTGGGGAGCCTCGTGGAACTGTACGGGTTTGTCGAACGCAATCTGCTGAGGTATAAGCGGTTTTCCCTGGATTTAGACTTTGATCTGGGGGCTGCGTATAATGGGCCGGTCTATGACCCTGAAAGCAATCCGAAGAACCTGAACTTCGCTTCCCATGCGGTGATTTACGTGGGTGGAGGAGTTACCGCCGCCCTGGCGCTGACCGAGCGGCTGGAAACGGGCGTGACGGCCCGGTTCAGCCATTATTCCGCGGGCCGGCTCGCGTATCCGAACGGCGGGCTCAACAATCCATCCGCGGTGCTGTCCCTTCGCTATCGGCCGGTGACGGCACCCGGGCGGGACCGCAGCCGTCCCCTACCGGAGAATCCGTCCCGATTCTTCTATGAACTTTATGCCGGCGGCGGTGTCCATCGGTGCGCCATGGAATGGATGGCCACCGGAGACACGACTCCCTGGCCCATCTGGTCCTTCGGCGGAAGTGCGAACTATCGTTACCGGCCGCATCTGTCCACCGGACTGGCCGTGGACATGAACTACGCCTCGGGCGGTTTCATCGACTGCCTCGAGGAGAGCGAACGGGCCTTCTACGGGGATGCCGATGTCGATGCCTACGGCCCCTACAAGTCTTTCAGCGGCGGCGTGGGAATCATCCAGCATCTCCATTACGGGAACTTCTCCGCCTTCGCTGTCGTGGGTGCCTATGTGTACCGCCGCTACGGGACGCGGGAGCAGCGGGGGAAACTCTATCAGCGCGTGGGACTCAAGTATGTTGTCCCCGGCTCCACCGGACTGTTCGTAGCGCTGGACTGCAAAGCGCACCGCTTCTCCCGGGCGGCCATGATGGAAATTACCTTCGGGATTCGTCGCTAATCTCGCCGAGAATCGTTATCTTTGGATTGTAATTGATTGACAAGCAGGCCGATGAAGATGATACACGCATTGCAGGTACGCCTCAGGGCTTTCCGGATCTGGCAAAAACTGGGCTTTTTGCCATGGACAAAGCCGAAGGAAAAGGCGAAGACTGAGTCCTCCGGAAAGGGGAGAGGGGATTTCTACCGGGGAACATTTGACGGCATCCCTTTCCTGAACGATGACGCTAAGCGCACGTTCACGCATCTGCTGCTGAGGCCCGGGTATATGATCCGGGACTACATCAGCGGGCAGCACGAACGGTATATGGCGCCGTTTACATCCCTGATCATCTTCTTTGCCTTCTTTGCGCTGGTTTCGTCGATCGTCAATCCGGAATACCCCAGGAAATCCGCTCCGGCCAAGGATAAGGTGGAGGTCCAGGCGGGCGATTCGACGGCCGTTGATTCGACGGCTATCGGTTCGGTGGCTGTTGACTCGACATCCATTGATTCGACAGCCGTCGATTCGACGTCCCTTGATCCGAGAATCGAGAAAATGGGCCGAGGAATTCTCCAACTTTTGAAATACAAGCATATCCTGAGCCTGGACCGGCATCCGGAAGATGTCGATACCCCTTGGGAAGCGTCCCTGGCGGCACTCGAAAGTTCCCTCCGGAGTCGCGGTGTCTATCTCTTCCTCGGGGATTTCCTTTTCCTGTGTCTTGCCATGGCCATGGCCCTTCGGAAGCGCGGCATAGGATTTTCCGCTGCGGCGGCGACATCGGCCTATGTCCTGTGTCAATTCTCTTTCTTCATGCTGTTCAACCTGCTGCTGACCTGGGGAAAGAGTGGTAAGATCGGCTTCTTCCTGATGGCCGCCCTCCTCATCATAGACTACCGCCAACTCTTCGGGGAAACCTGGAAAGGCAGTTTCCGCCTGGCCGTCCGCACCGGTTTCATGTACCTCGTGGTCTGGACCCTGCTGATCCTCCTTCTCCTCCCAGTCGTGTACTTGCTGGTTCAAGTGATCTAACGCAGGCAGCGGTCCATGAATCCGAGCATGCGGGCGTTGACTTCCCGGGATTCGGGGAGGTCCTGGTTGGTGACGTTGTGCACGTGGCCGACCCGGCGGTCCTGGGCTTCGATGTCGATGAAGTCGATGCTGCGTCCCAGGGAGTCGCAGTCCGACTTGATGAGAAGGGCCTGGCCGCGGATGAAATCGTGAGTGCAAGTGGAGACGAAAAGGGGACCGGAATACGTGCCGATGAAGGTTCGCGGCGATAGGGTTTCCAGATACTTTCTGTCCTTGTATCGCGGGCCGATGAACCACGCAAGGGCGCTCTTCGAGAACCCGTTTCCCTCCGCGAAGGAGGCGAAATCATAGGCCGGACAGTTGAGCATTACGCCCCGGGACTTGAAGGACTTCGGACTGATGGGCATGGACCCGTTTTCGGTTCCTTCGGCCATATACAGGGCGAGGTGGCCTCCCGCGGAATCACCGGTCAGGAACATCCGTTCCCTGTTGAGTTTGAGTTCGTTGGCATGCTCGGCCAGGTAATCCAGTGCAGCGGCGCAGTCCGCCAGCTCGTCGGATACGTCCGTGACTCCGTTGTTCACCCGGTACTCCACCAGCACGACATCGTAGCCTTCCCGCAGGAATACGGATGCGAAGCGGCGGTTGTTCTCCCGCTTGCCCGCCACATAGAATCCGCCGTGTATGTCGATGAGGACGGCATCCTTCCGAACCTCCGGGGCGGCATAATAGATATCCATCACCTGCTCGCTTGTCCCGTTCTCGACGTATGGGATGGCGAGCCGCTTCTCCAAGGAATCGGCATAAGCCGGTTCGGTCGATACCTTGTTGGTTCCGGACACAAGCATCTGCAGCATCGGCCGTGTCACCTTGAAACTGCAGCCGGTGACTCCGACAAGGATTGTAAGTGATAGCAGGGGGAGAAAGATTCGTTTCATGGGGCAAAAGTGGTTGCGATTACCCTTTTTTCGAGGCGCTCACCGCCTGCTGGATAACCTCCTCCGGAATGCCCTGTTTGCGCAGTTCCTCGACAATGCGCTGACGCTCCTGGGTGCGGCCTTCTGCGATACCTTCTGCCATGCCTTTCTGTTCCGCAAAGGCAATCTGGTTGCGTATGTCGCGTTCGGTGGTCATGTCGTATTCGTATTTGATTCTCTCCTGTGGGGTAAAGGTAGCGATTTCTGCCGATTCAAACAAGAGACGGAAAAGCTCGTTTTCAAAACCCGCGGGGCGGTCGGGGAAGGTTTCCATGTTGTGGAGGGCATAGCAGACCTTTTCCAAAACGGTGGCGTTGGGTTTGAGAGAAGGGTAGTTCGTCAATTCCAGGAAAATGAACTGGATGCGGTCGGTCATGAGTTCAAGCGTCTCCTGCTCTCTGAGATTGTATCGATAGAGGACCCTTGATTCTCCCTCATGGAAAGAGAAGTCCATGATTCCGATGAAATAGACGGCGGGAAAGTTGTAATCGTTCTCTCCGGATGCCATTTGTTCTTGGATGGCAAAAGTCGAATTGAAAAGAGCCCGTTCATAAAAGAAGTTTTGTGGCGCCAACTGCATTTCTACGACAAATCGCGTTCCGTCAGTATCGGTACACTCAACGTCGACGCGGATTCCCTTATCGTCGGGGATCGGGTTTATATGCTCTTGTGGTGCGTAGGATATCTTGACGATCTGTCTTTCCGGGATCAATTCCTGTAGGAAGAGTGTAAGTAGCCTCTGCCGGCCTTCTATCCCAAAAGTCCGTTTGAACCAGTAGTCCAAAAGAATGCGGGCATATCGCCCGGGAGATTGTGTCGTGCCCATTGTTTTTTTCGACAAACCTCGCAATTAGAACCGTCTTAAAAAAAGTATAACCGTTTATTCGCGAAATCCCCGCAGGACACCCGTCCATGGCCGATTCCTACCTTGAATTGAAGGATAAATTTTGCGCTTTTACGGTTGAAAAATGGAAATCCGCTTCAAGAACAGCCATACAATGCGCTGAGAGGGCTATTCTGAGAAATAACGTTTAGACGGATATCCGTCGGTTTTGTCTTCACGGAGTTTGTAAAGGAATTGTAAAGACCTCTTTGCTTGGACGGGGACGCACTGGGCGGGCTCCATGTCGGGTTTCAGCTGGCTCCGCCGTGTCGGGAGGACGCTTGACGGCTAACTCCTCCCTTATAGTCCCGCCTAAGGGCGGGCCTAACGGTCGTCAAACACACGCCGTCATCCCTGACGGGACCGCGCCCTCCCTCCGGCTCGCCGTAGCTGAAACCCGGATATCCGCCCGTCCCAGTGCGTCCCGCCTGGATGAAAGAGGCTTCGTGGGTATGGTCTGTAGGTGTTTTGGGCATAGTCTGTTTTTGTGCCGCAGACCTTGCCCATCATTGTGCCCTTGGATGGGCTTCTGTGGCCGATTGGTTGGGCAAGGTTTGCAGATACCAAACAAACTTTGCCCAAAAATCTTGGGATACACATTGTTTCCCGCCGGAAAAGTTGCTATCTTTGGAACAAATACAAGTACAAGAGCGTTATGCCTTTCCTGTCCGAGGAAATCTGGTAAATTTTTAAAGGACAATCAGGAAAGCATAACGTCTCACGCGGTATCGCGTGGGACTGTTATGTCACTTCCATTGTCCGGCTTACCAGAGCCTCCTCGGTGGGATGCATACAGTCCCACGTTTGTTATGAGTGTGAAGTTCTCGTTTTCTGGACATGAGTCATTCTTTTGCCGTTCTTTATGGCTGAAGAAAGGATATGATGCGCTGATTGGTGGAGTGGATTTCAATGCGCCCGATGCCGTTGTTGCACTTGGCGTGGGTAAGAATATGGTTTCATCTATCCGTTATTGGATGAAGTCCTTTGGTTTGACGGTCGATAATAAAGTGACGCCCATCGCGTCATATATCTTCTCTGATGAAGGTGGTGTAGATCCTTATATTGAGGATAATGGGACTTTGTGGCTTCTTCATTATCTGATTGTTACTAAACGGTTTGCCAGTCTCTACCATCTTGCTTTCCTTGATTTTCGCCGTGAACGGAAAGAATTCGATAAGGATCAGTTTTTAGCGTTTGTCCAAAGAAAATGCGCTTTGCCAGGACAGAAGACGCCGTTTAGTGAGAATACTGTAAGAAAAGATATATCTGTCTTCATCAGGAATTACGTTGCTCCTTCTGACACGAAGAGCCCGGAAGATTTCTCCGCTTTGCTGATTGATTTAGGTCTTATATCTTCGTTAAAAAGCGAACGGAATACACGCAATCAACTGGTAGAAAGATTTGTTTTCAATGAAACACCATTTGAAGGATTGGATCCGGATTTGCTGCTATATGCCCTGCTGGATTATAAAGGGACAGAGAATACACTCTCGTTTGATAAAATGCAGGAATTAGCACTAGTGTTCGGCTATTCAATACCTCAGTTCATTGAAAAGATTAAACAAGTAGTATCACTCTATCCTGACTATGTGACATACACGGATAACAGCGGTGTCAGGAACATTCAGTTCTTGACAGAGTTGGATAAAGAATCCGTACTAGATCACTATTACCATTCATGAGTTTTATCGCGTCTGTAAATATTGAGGCTGGAGTTTCTCCAGATTACCATTATATCGTCACGTCCAATGCTCGCCGTGTTGCAGGCGAAATTGCATCCAATGTCCAATCGGGAATCCATTCATTCTCAATCATTGGAACATACGGAACAGGAAAGTCGAGTTTTATAATAGCCCTTGAGGAAGATTTGACTTCCGGAAAGAAAAGGCTGATAAATGGTCCCAAAGTTTTATTTGGCTGTGAGTTGTTTGACATCATAAATATCGTCGGAGAGTATGCTTCAATGCAGGCTTTGTTGGCCCGTAAACTTGATTGTCCCGATGGGCGTAACGTCTTGGACGATCTCAAAGCCCGCTGTCGTGCTTCGGAAGCGAAAGGTCGTGCTCTTCTACTGTTCGTAGATGAGTTCGGAAAGATTCTCGAGCACGCTGCGAAAAACAATCCTGAAGAGGAACTGTATTTCTTGCAGACGCTGGCCGAGCTTATCAATGACCATAGGAGGAAGGCTATTCTGGTAACGACATTGCATCAGAGCTTCGGCGCATATGCACATGGTTTGTCCGAATCCCAGCGCCAGGAATGGAATAAGGTGAAAGGGCGATACAAAGACATCGTTTTTTCTGAACCGGTTGAGCAGTATCTGGTGATTGCTTCCGAACAGATGGATGGACATGCCGTGATGACGGTCGGCACGGATGCATTCCGGACGTTGTATGAATTGGCGAAACGCTGTCGTTTTATCAATGATGGATTCAAGTATGAAACAGCATTACGTCTAGCCCCATTGGATCCTATCGCTGCCCAGAGTTTGACGTTGGCTATTCAACGTTATGGACAGAATGAAAGATCGCTGTTCTCTTTCTTGAATTCGGTTGGTCGGTATTCGTTATCCGATTTCTCGGGAGATGGAACCTATAATCTGGCCTCAGTCTACGACTATCTTGCCTATCATTTTTACTCATCCATTGCAGAAGTGAATCTGGACTCGGCTGGATGGTCGGCCATCAAGGTCGCGATTGGCCGGGTTGAAAGTGGTGTGGTGGAAGACTCCATGATAGAGGACGCACTCAAGGTAACCAAGACAATCGGAATTATGAATATTCTTTCCAATCCCGATGTCTCATTATCCAGAAGTGACCTCTCGGTTTATGCCGGGATTGCCCTGAATATCGAGAATCCCGAAGAAGTGCTGAGACGGCTTGAATCATTGAAAATCATTCGTTTTGCTTCGTATAAAAACCGTTATATCCTATTTGAAGGGACGGATATTGACATAGAAGGAGAATTGCTGAAGGCATCGGCCATCGTGCCTACACCCATCCCTTCCGTTGATGAACTTCAAGCTTATATCCGTCCCCGGATCGCAACGGCATCCGCTTCTTTTTTTAAAAAAGGAACACCCCGCTATTTTGAGTTTATCCTGACAAATGAGTTGGAGGATCGAGTCCCTGAGGGCGATATCGATGGATTTTGTGAATTGGTTTTTCCTCTTGAACCATCCATAATCAAGACCGTACAAGCCCATTCGGCAGCCAATCCTCACGCAGTGGTATACGCGGTATTCCGTAATATGGATGAAATCATCCGTCATCTTCATGAGATCAAAAAACTCCAGTATCTTTTGGAGAACGTGACCCCAGATGATGCAGTCGCTTCAAAGGAAATAACGAATATTCAAGAATTTGAAAAGGAGAAATTGAATGCGGCGTTAAATGACAGCTTATTCAGTGGAGACGGGAAGGTGCAGTGGTATGCATTGGGCGAAGAATGCCTTATCTACGACAGGCGGGATTTTAACAGATTGTTATCCCAGGTCTGCGACTATTATTACCCGGATACTCCACTGATGAAAAATGAGCTTTTCAATCGTCAGAAATTGAGTTCGGCGATTTCCACGGCTAAATCGAATCTTTTGGATGCGGTGATGTCGCGTAGTGATTTGCCGGATCTAGGATTTGACCCAGGCAGTTTCCCGCCCGAAAAAACGATTTATCTGTCTCTTTTGAAATTGACGGAAATGCATCGTGAAGATGCTGACGGCTCATATCACCTGGAGGCTCCAAGGGAAAGGACGATGCGTGTCTTTTGGGATGCTTGTTCTACGTTCGTAGCAGGAACGTCCGAGCGGCCAAGAACGGTAACCGATTTGTTTAAGACCTTGAAAGCACGCCCGTTCAAGATGAAACAGGGTTTCCTGGATGTCTGGGTTCCGATTTATCTTTTTGTCTGTCAACAGGATTTCGCCTTATATTCTTCAAATGGCGCCTATGTAAATGCTTTGAACAGAGAGGTTTTCGATTTGATGCAGAAGAACCCTTCTGAGTATACGATTAAGGCATTCCAAGTCAGCAGTGTCAAAATGGAGTTCTTTAGGAAATACCGTCAATTCCTGAAGAAAGATCAAGGTGTAGAATTGACCAGGGATTCTTTCGTTGAGGTTTATCGTCCTTTTATCCAATTCTACCGGCGTTTGAATGAGTACGCGAAAACAACCAGGAAATTCAGTAATCCCACGACTTTGCGTTTCCGGGAAGTGCTTTCTAAGGCGACCGACCCTGAAAAAGCTTTCTTCGAAGATCTGCCGGCAGCTTTGGGCTATAAGGGTATTAATGATGATGAGTTTATCCAAGATTATATCGACAAGATATATTCAGCAATCAGAGAACTCAACGCATGCTATAACGAATTGCTGGGGCGTATTGAGTCCAGCATGGTCGATCAGTTAGGATTGCCGGACGGATATGACGCCTATAAGCAAGTGTTGGAACAGAGGTATAGTTCCATTAAACGGCATCTGTTGCCCCAAAAAGCGCGTACTTTCTTGGAACGAGTCCTGGCACCATCTTCGGGACGGGACGAATTTATCGAGAAATTGGCGGCGTCCGTAATGGACAGGCGTCTGGAGCAATTAAAGGATAAAGATGAAGAGTCTTTGATTGACAACATCGTATACATGTTTCATTTACTGGACCGTTATACGGCCATTTCTTCGGAGGACAGGGGTGAAGAAGGGGATGAATTGTTCAGTTTTGGTTTGACTACCAATACCGGGATTGAAGAATCCGACAAGACTTTCCGGCTTCCCCAATCCCAGAGAACTGCTGCCGAGGATGTCGAGAGGAAGGTTCGGGAACTGTTGTCCGGTGACAGCAATTTGGATGTTTGCGTTCTGTTGAGGGTATTGGCTGACAAGATGAAGAATTAGACAATGGTACGGCATATATTGGGAATTTCAGGCGGTAAGGACAGTGCCGCACTGGCTATCTACATGAAGAATAAGTATCCGTCTCTGAGCATTGAGTATTACAACTCGGACACGGGGTGCGAGCTTGCTGAAACCGAACTTCTGATTACTCGATTGCAAGCCTATCTGGGCGGCATCAAGATTCTTCGTGCAGCGGAGGGAACTACTGAACCGACACCTTTCCATCATTTCCTGAAAGCGGCCGGTAATTTCCTGCCCTCTCCCCAGGCCCGCTGGTGTACTCAGAAGATGAAATTGGCGGAGATGGAAAAATTTGTCGGTGATACTCCAGCCATCTCTTATGTCGGTATCCGTGGTGATGAAGATAGGGAAGGGTATGTCTCCACCAAACCGAACATCCAGGCAATCTTTCCTTTCCGGAAGAATATCTGGAGTTTGGATGTTATCAACAAGGTACTGCATAACGACAATATCGATTTCTTGACTGAAGCATATGAACAGGAGTGCCCCGATGATTTTCTTCAAGAAGCGCTCGAAATCATTCGGAAGCCTCTCGGCAGGGGATTCTTCTATTCGAAAAAGTTGAATGGACTCCTGGATCTTGATGTCAAGACTTTCAACCGCTGCGTTTTTTCCTTTTTGAAAACGACGGATTATCCCGTGGGGCAATTGGAGGAATTCCCTTTGGTGGACAATGATGAGATTATCGTGAAAGATGACGTTTTCAGAATTCTTGAGGACAGTGGAGTAGGAGTCCCGGCCTATTATTATCCAGTCCCGTTTGAGGTCGACGGAAAGCGGGGAACCTATAACCGAAGCCGTTCTGGTTGCTATTTCTGTTTTTTTCAGCAGAAGATCGAGTGGGTCTGGCTCTATGAGCAGCACCCCGACCTTTATGCAAAGGCCATGGAGTTCGAAAAAGACGGTTACACCTGGAACCAGGGAGAAAGCCTGGCAGAACTCTGCCGCCCGGAACGTATCCGACAGATTAAACTAGACGCCATCAAGAAACAGGAAGCTAAACGGGCCTCAGGCAGTTGCCGCCTGGTCGATAACCTGGATGACGATGATGATGCGTTTTGCGCGAATTGTTTTATTTGAGTAACCTATGCTGAGGAATGACATTCAATGGCCTAGGCGTCGCAGATTCAAGACCGGTACTGAGTGGGAACCGGTAGGGTTCTTTTCGGATTGCCTGTGCAACTCCACGACGTTTGATTTAATGCTTGGGTTCTTTTCGTCATCTGCAATATCAGTTCTCGCCGACGGCTTTGCGGCTTTCCTATACAATGGTGGAAGGATGAGACTGATCATCAATGATGTCCTGACTGGGGCGGATAAGGATGCTATTCGTGTCGCCGGTGACGGCTCGGTATTGCCATTCTTCGACCTTACCGATCTTGAATCCGTGGCGGTTACTCTTTCTGAGCGGGGAAAGCATTTTTTTGAGTGCCTTTCATGGCTCATCCGCAATGATCGTATCGAACTGCGTATAATAGCTCCGCTTGAAGGCGAAGGAATAGCGCATACGAAATGTGGAATCTTTTGTGATGGCGTTTCGAAAGTTGGATTTGATGGCTCGGTGAATTTCTCCCTAACTGCATTCCTGCAGAACAAGGAGAGCTTGACATCTATTTGTAGTTGGGATAATGAGTTGGAGCGGGAAAAGATTCTCGATATAGAAGAAGAGTTTGAGAAGACGTTCTCTGGCAAAGACAATACTGTCCGTTATCTTGATGCCGATAATGTGCGGACGAAGCTCCCTGCTACCTTTAGAGAACGGGATTTAGTTCAACTTCTTGACGATGAGTACGAAATCATGCGGAGGGAAGATGAGGACGACGCCGGCAGGAGGCTTAGGAAGGTCAACGATTCCCTTCGAAGAGCAAAAGAATACGTTTCAAAGGCTTCGGCCCAGTTGAAGACTGTTGATAATGATGAGGTTATTGTAGAGAATGATACCGGTGAGCCACGATTCCCTTACCGTGAAGGTCCCAGGGATTACCAAGTCCTTGCCTTTCAACGTTGGAAGGACAACGGCCAGAAAGGTCTTTTTAATATGGCTACAGGTACCGGCAAGACGCTGACTGCACTGAACTGTTTATTGAATGTTTATCTTAAGTGTGGTTATTATAAGGCGGTTATTCTTGTCCCCACCCTGACACTTGTTGAACAGTGGGAGAAGGAATGCATGAATTTCCGCTTTGATAAAGTGGTTCGTATTTGCTCTAGGAATAGTGGCTGGGAAGGCGAAATAGCCCGACTCGCAATGTCGGAAAGATTTGAACGAAAGGAGAAAAGAATCAGCTATGTCGTAATATGTACGTATGCTTCCTTTGGAAAGGACAGGGTTTTCAATGCAATATCCGGACTTTCTGCTTCAAGGACGATGCTCATAGCCGACGAAGCTCATAACATGGGCTCTCCGACATTGATGAAACGCCTTCCTTCAATTCCATTTTCGAGACGCATCGGTTTAAGCGCAACTCCAGAGCGTCAGTTCGACGATGAAGGGAATGAGGCAATACGAACTTTTTTCTTTGCGAAGAATGAGTATACGTTCGAGTATACTATGGAAAAGGCAATTGGCAAAGCCCTTTGTCAGTATGAGTATTTCCCGCATGTGGTTCGCTTGACTGATGACGAGATGCTGAAGTATCGTACAATTTCCGAGCAATTGATGAAGTTTTTCAACAGTTCTACCGCATCGTTCCCAGACGGGGATGAGACGGTAAAAAAGCTTCTTTTGAAGCGGAAGAATATCATCCATAAGGCAGCGAACAAATTACCTGTATTTCAAGAGATTATCCGCGAGAGACTCCGCGAAAAGGGAAATCTCAAGTATACGCTTGTTTATGCACCGGAGGGGTCAATCCCTGATTCCTGGGACGCTGACTGCTTTGATGAAAAGGATTATATGTCGGATGATGTTGATACAGGAAATATCATCACTGCTTACACAGCAGCTATCCGTAATGCGGACCCGAGGGTGACTGTCAGGATGTTCACTAGTGAATCATCTGAAAGGGATTCGATGCTTCGTGATTTCGCCTCCGGCAATCTTCAGGTTTTGACGAGCATGAAGTGCCTTGATGAGGGAGTGGATGTGCCTCGTAGTGAATTAGCTATCTTCTGTGCAAGTACGGGAAATCCCCGTCAGTTCATACAACGTCGGGGACGTATCCTTCGAAAACATCGCGACAAAAAATATGCAATAATACATGATCTTGTTGCTGTCCCGGAAATAATTGAGGGTGATACTTGTTACAAGATGGAGCGCAGTTTGCTTGCCGGTGAACTGAGAAGGGTACGTAATTTTGCACTCCTTTCACTGAATGCTGCAGCAGCGGTGGAGGAACTCGATGGTGTCCTTGATTATTATAATCTTTCAATGTTCGAATGATATGGTAATGAAAAAGAAGGTTGCAGACAAGATGCTCCAGGCAGTTCTGGGAGACCTTGATTTACAAAAATTTGGCGGCTATGACCTCGAAGAAGTGGATGGTATATCCATAGACGATGCCGTTGTTTCTGACAATGCTGTAATTCATGCCGTTGGCGTGATCATCGAACGCATAGATGACGGGGCCAACCAGCGCGAAGTGTATAACGAGGTGAATGAATACCTAAAGAACAATATTTGATATGCTTATCAAGAGTGTAACCATACGCAATTATCTTTGTTATTATGAAGACAACCATTTCGAGTTTTCTGATGGGTTGACGTTGTTCATCGGTGATAACGGAGATGGCAAGACCACCTTGTTCGATGCCGTGAAGTGGCTTCTCTCTTCGGCTGCTAGGAGACCCGTTTTGGACATTATCTCTGCTATGAAAAGGGCAGAACTGGCTTTAGGAGAGTCCGATGTGCTATCCGTTTCGATGGAGTTTGAGCATGGCGGAGAAAAGAATATTGTTAAATCGTTCCGTTTTACTAGAACCGGACCTGGTCTTGATGATTTTAGTTTTTCCAACTTTTCATATACCGGGCACGAAGTACGGGGAGTCGAACGTATCCCGGTAAATGGTGAAGACCTCATCAATCGGTGTTACGATGCTTTCATGCAACGCTTCAGCATGTTCCAGGGAGAGTCCCAGCTTGATGTCTTAAACGATAAGGCGTCATTCAAGAAACTTATTGAGGAGTTTTCGAATCTGAAAGAATATGAAAAGTTCACTACGTTTGTTGAGGACTTTGATTCCAGGTCTTTCCGTGTACTTCGCCAGGAACGGGAAAAGGACAATAAGACGTCGGCCGAGGCGAAGCGTATCGATGGCGAGATTAAGAATGCCGAAGAACGGATAGGGGAACTTAGAGAAGAAGTGAGGCTTCAGAAAGCGAATTGTGCTACATATAAAAAGAAGCTGGATGGCATGGAAAAGAATCATGGTTCAAGCCAGCAGCTCAAGGATGTTAACGATAGAATCGATACCCTGCAGAAGAAACATGCCCTATTACGAAGCAAGCGCTACGAACTGAACCTGAACACGAGCCTCCTTGATCGTATGTGGATATTGTGTGCTTTCCCCGCTGTCTTGTCTGAGTTCCAGCAGAAGTGTTCCCTTCTTAGCTCGCAAGAAAGAAGAATTGAAAATGAGTGGGTCGAGAAGAAAACTGCGGAACGTGTAAAGAAAGAAACGCTAGACGAGATAGCCGCGAAAGTCCATAAGGGCGAACTCCGTTGGGATATTCCTGATAAGCAGACTATGGAGCAAATGATTGCTGCTCAGAAATGTTGGGTTTGTGGGCACGAAGCTCCCGTCGGCTCTCCAGAGTACGAGTATATGGTCGCTCGCCTCGATGAATATAATAAGAGAACTGCCCCGGAGAAGCCTCTAGATGAAGTGGAATCTTGTTTCAAAGGGACCTACGTAGAAGATCTTCATACGATGTCCCTACGAATGGACGGGATGGAAACGCGAATGATCGCTGGAAAAGCAAGGGAAATTCGGGAAAGAGTTGAGCTGGAGGTTCGCTTGGATGCAGACATCAAAAAGATTGAAGAAGAGCTTGAAAAACTCAGAGCCGAACGGTCACGTATTGTTATACATTCAGATGGCGAGACGGAGGATTCCCTTGAGAAGATTTTCAATGACTATATGGGGTTCAGTAAACTCTATAAGGATGCGGATCAGAAGCTCCGTGATGCTGAAGCGGCACTCGTGCGAGAGAAAAATGTACTCAGTGATTTGAGAACCCAGATGAGCGCCTTGCCCGGTACGGGAATGGTGGATGTTTATAATCGTGTCAATCAGTGTTTCAATAAAATACTTGGGGCTTTCAAGGGTGCGCGCGAAGAAAACTTGACACAGTTCCTCCAGGCGTTGGAAGAAGTGGCAAACATCTATCTCGGTCGACTCAATATCGAAGATTTTCACGGTATCGTACGGCTTCGCCGATCTATCGACGCTGAGGGTGAGGTTGTCGCTACTATTGAGCTACAGAGCGAAGATGGTTCTATCATTCATCACCCCTCTGGATCACAAGAGACGACGATGTATATGTCGGTCCTTTTCGCAATATCTGAGCTAACTTCCAAGGAAAAGAGGGAGAACTATCCATTGATTTTTGATGCTCCAACATCTACTTTTGACAAGTTTAAGATAGGCTCGTTCTATAATGTTGTCGATTCGTTGGATAAACAGTGCATCGTGACAACAAAGGATTTTGTTGGCAGTGATGGCGATCTGGATGATAATGCTCTTGAGCAACTTACCTGTCGGGTTTACCGAATTAAAAAAAACGATGGCTTTATCAAAGGTCGGATTGATACAGTAAAAACGATGGTGACCCTCATAAAACGATAGGAATATGGAAAAAGAAACTTTATTCCAGTTATGGATGAAGCGCAATCCTTATTGGGAAAAGCGCTATCAGGATACGCTCATCAATCCTTATAGCGATTATGGGCGTGGTGAGACGCAATACAAGGAAGATCGCGGTAAGATCTTTGGTGGTGGATACGAAATATTCATTATTGCTTTTTTTCTCGGTTTGTATTCAAATCAAAAGAGGCCGTTGACAACTGATCCGTCTAAGAAAAAGGTTTTCGGTTTTCCAATTCAGTCGTGGGGGAATCTTGAAAGTCGGAATAAAAGAACTGCATATGGGGAGGAGTTACGCAAATATATTTTTGCTGCTCTAGTTGCTCGGACGGATTTTGACTTCATTGCAGTCGATAAAGGTGAACTACCTCCTAAAGATGCAGTCGATGCATTGGTGAAGACGATGGAGGAGTATGCAAACGCCGGGTTCCGCCAAATGTCTGAAATAGTGGAGGATAATCCAAACTATCTGTATAAGGAGGGCGCTTTCCTGGATTTATTCGTTCCGTTCATTACCGTGCCGGACTCTGATGAGGTTGACGGACCAGAGTCGCTTGATTAGAGAATAACGTAGACGCTTTAGTTGATTTTCATATTGTTTTCGTATCTTTGAGCATCCAACCGCTCAAAGATGCACCTTCCTTATACGCCTGTCGTTGACGTCGCCCGGTTGTCGAGGGTTTACGGACATACGGTGGCAACATATAAGTTTTACTGGTTCGTGTCGATTATCAATTTGGTCTGCACGAATCCAGGAAGGCAGACGTTTTCGTTCAATGAGATCGTTGCAGGAATGATCGCAGAGGCTTGGTATCCAATCCATTATTTCCGCTTATCTTTCGGTAAGAGCGATTCATTGGAACTGGCGATTCTGAAGATCCAGGAACTTTTGGGGATTCCCGTTGATGCGGAAAAACGTGATGTAGTTGCCTCTATATTGGAGAATGCCGGTAGGCCAGAAATCCGTCGGTGCATGAATGTGTTTACACTCAATGTTCCGTATTGGTTTTTGTCACCGTGGATTCCAGGGATAAAGAAGCAGCAGCAGATGGAACAGTTGTCGAGGAAAGGCGTTAACAATTGTCCGTATGCCATCTCCGGTAAGGATATTTTCATCCATGGTCCATGGAGGGATTATATTGCAGGCAATGCGCTAATTCTCAAGGATTTTACGTTTTGGAGTCTCGCGGAGTTCGTGCAGAAACGCAATCCAAACGTCCCGGATATTCCGTCTAAATTAGTAAAACCTATCCGGCGAGGAAGCCTTTCTCGTCAACACCGCTTTTGGGATAAGTACATCGAACATTTTGGCTCAGTCCAGTGCATTTATACGAATGTTTCCATGGATAAGGCTCAATATGACTTGGATCACTTCATCCCTTGGAGTTTCGTTGTCCACGACCAGCTGTGGAATCTTTTGCCGGCGAATCCATCGATCAATTCCTCCAAGAGCGACAATGT
>Ga0247611_10004965_pt1 | contig 18059 bp, 12 predicted proteins | sample 177DNAGHGhighgp2_FD_192422 | JGI IMG/M metagenome (GOLD analysis project Ga0247611, IMG submission 192422) | Sheep rumen microbial communities from Palmerston North, Manawatu-Wanganui, New Zealand - 1770 DNA GHGhigh gp2 | ecosystem: Host-associated > Mammals > Digestive system > Stomach > Rumen... | reverse complement strand
TATGAATCTTAGAGAATCCTATATTCTTACATTCTTCCATGATACTTTCAAAGTCTTCATCTGTTTCACCTGGGAAACCTACAATTAAATCAGTAGTAATATTTAAATCATCTCTTAATGATCTTAATACTCTAATCTTTTCTTTATATTCATCTAATGTATACTTTCTATTCATTAATTTTAATATCTTATCATTAGGACATTGAACAGGTACATGTAGATGAGAACATATCTTTCTATTATTCTTAAATTCATTTAAGAATTTATCATCTAATTCAGTTATTTCAATAGAAGATATTCTTATTCTTTTTAACTTATCATTTTTAGATATTTCATGTATTAAATCAGTTAAATCATAGTCTTCTCCATCACCATATGAACCTGTATGAATACCAGTTAATACTACTTCTTGATAACCTGAAGCTACTAAATCATTTATTTCTTTAATACATTCATTTATATCTTTTGATCTTATATTTCCACGCATGAATGGAATAATACAGTAAGTACAGAAGTTATTACAACCATCTTGTATCTTAACAAATGCTCTAGTCTTACCTTGCATCTTTCTAATATCCATGTTTTCAAATTTAACAGAACGCATATCAGTAAATTTAACTATTTGTTCTTTATTCTTATACCATTCTTGAACAAGATTATATATTTCCATCTTACCATAGTTACCTATTAAGATATCCATGCCTAAATCTTTAATCTTTTCTTTATGATGTTCAGATGAACAACCACATACAACAAGACAAGCATTTTCATTTTCTCTTCTTATTTGTCTTATGTATTTTCTTGATTTAGCATCTGCTTGATTAGTAACAGTACATGTATTAATAACTATTACATCAGCATCACTTATATTATCAGTTACAGTATAACCATGATTAATGAAATCTTCTTCTATTGATTCAGATTCATAAGCATTTACCTTACATCCTAATGTTTTAGTTATTATCTTCATATACCTCATCCTTTCAGCAAAAATATTATATATTATATAAAAAAAGATAGCAACAGCTATCTCATAGCACTTGGAATAATATCCATATCAAAGTTTAATTCAAATGTTTTTATATCTTCAACATTCTTATCATAAGTGATTGTTACATCTACTTTTCTTTTAGAATTTCTTAATAATATATCATCTTTATTAATTGTATTACCAGATCCATCAGTCATCTTAATAGTTAAATAATTATTAACATCAGGATCATTTAAACAATTAATTAATACTTTACTAAACTTATAATTAATTGAAGTAGTATTAACTATATCATAAGTAAACTCATATGTTTCATATGGTTCTAAATCTAATTCTAGATTAACATCTGTATTATCTATTGTAGGTCCAGCTAAACGAATAGTATCTATCTTTTGAACAGTATTAATATTATTTATTTTAATACCTTCTATAATAGAGTCATCTATTACATAAGAATAAGAAATACTACTCATAGTATACATAGAACCCATGATTACAGTAGCAACTAAAATTAACACACCAGATATTATTACTGCATGCATTTTATTCATAATACCACTCCTATTATATATTTATTGTAATATATAATATTATTATATATCAATTAACTTTACATTAATTTAATTCTATTAAATCGTTCTTGGCATCATTTAAAGCATCTATTAATTTAGGATTATATTTAGTTCTTTCTTCTAATATAGAATTAATACCAGTTAATATATCTTGTGCAGATACTATTCTTACTATCATATTAACTATAGATGCTTCTATAGGAATATTATCACCTTTTAAAGAATCAGGATAACCAGATCCATCATACATCTCACATGAATATTTAACTATATTATTAGCTATATTTTTATCATATTCATCAGTTATATAATTATCTACTATAGTTAAACCATTTTCTATTTCATGTTTAATAGATTCAGATGTAATAACCATATTCTCATCTACTGCTATAGCACCTATATTATATAAAGGAGCTGATTTAACAATAGCATCTAAATATTTATTATCAATGTTATATTCAGGATATTTATCTTTTAATTTAATAGTTAATATTCTAGTAGCATTAGATAATAATATAGATTCTTTAGATTTAAGATAATTAGTTACTATTTGATTCATGATAGGAATTAAATTAGTATCATTAACTACTTTTAATGTTTCATCTTGAGCAGATACTATATCTGATAGATTAGCTTTAGATGAATATAAATTAATAATCTTAGATATTCTTCTTCTAATATTATCAGCATTGAAAGGTTTTTCTAGCATATCAACAATGTCATATTGATATACTCTTCTTCTTGTTTCTTTAGTTTCATCACCAGATATTATAGCAACTGGTACTTTAGTAAATAAGTTATTATTCTTCATGAAATCTAATACATAGAATCCATCATATGAAGGCATAACTAAGTCTAGTAATATACCAACTATATTCTCTTTAGTATTATCATAGTTATTATTAGATATATTTTTAGTTATTATATCTACTGCTTCTTTACCATCTTTAGCAAATATAATATTAAATTCTTCTTGGAATATTCTTTTTAAAGTATTTCTTATTAATGCAGAGTCATCTGTTATTAAAATAGATGGTTTCTTATAATCTACTGTATTCATAACTTTATCTAATATTATTTTATTTAATTCAGGATGATCAGTAGATACATTCTTAAATATAGAATTAATATAATTACGAGTACTTGTTGCATCATCAGATGCAGCTAATACATCATTTACTTTATATAAAGCATCAGATATAGCTTCTCTTTCTACATCCATCGTATTCTTATATGTATCTATTTGCTCTTCTAATTGTATTTTATCTTTTTCTGTATCAATTAATCTAGAGTTAACATCTTCAGATATCATGAATATAAGTTTTTTACCTTGATAATTTAAATAATTAATATAATTAATAAAATATCTATATTCACCGGTAGGCATTAATCTCTTATACTTAACTAATGTTTCTTCTTTATTTTGTTGATATAAAGATTCTAGTCTATTTAATGATAAAGCTTCAAAGTATTCTTTTATTTCATCAGGATGACAAAAAGCTTTAACTCTTTCAATAAAATCTGTATAACTTATTTTTTCTTTAATAGCTAAATCTTCAAACTCATGGAAATCAAATACATATACTAAATCATTCATGATATCTATAGCATATATATCTTGATAATTCTTATTAACTATTTTATATACTTGTCTAATTAATCCTTGTTCGTCCATACTACCAACCTCTTATTATTGTCTTAATTATAACATATTTCCACATCTAGAACATGTAGTACTATCATGATTATTTTGTTGTCCACATGTAGAACAATATTTAAATGAATGATCTTTTACATCATTTGGATTTATATGAGTTACAGTGATATCAGGATGTACTAATTTATCCTTATGCGCTTCAATATCATAGTTATATATTTTATAACCATATCCTATACTACCAGCTAAAATAAATAAATTACCTAAAACAATAACTAGTACATTTATAACACCTAATAATCCTAATATTGTAGAATCAGCCATCGACTCTACCCAAGGTATTATTAAACCTGCACAGGCAATTGTATAAAAGAAAGAAAATAGAATTGTTACATAGTTAAAAGAACCATTTGTTTTAACTACACTTTTATTATTGTAATAATACATTACAAGTATAATGACATTCATGAAAAGTGGTAAAAAGTTTAAGAAAGATATTTGACTAGCTACAATATTAACGTTACTAGATGATAATACTAATCCTATTATTATTAATATTATATTGCCTATTATTGCAAGTATAGTTCCTGATATTATATCTTTATAATCAGATTCATCTATAAAAGACATTGTATCTTTAGGAGCTGTATCTTGAAACATATTCTTATAATTAATATCTAATAATATTTTTAGATCATTAAAGTTAAACATTGAAACCACTTCCTATTATTAATAATTATATCATAACTACTTTATATTTTAATATTAAATATGTTATAATTCTTATGTACTTGCCCTTGTGGTGGAATTGGTAGACACGTTGGACTCAAAATCCAATGGAGTTAAATCCGTATCGGTTCGAGTCCGATCAGGGGCACCATATAAAAATAAATGACTGTATAGTCGTTTTTATAATGATAATATATAATAAACTTCTTTGACTTTAATCTCATATTATGATACTATGAAGTTGTAAGGAAACTTATAAATGGGAATACTTAACAAGTCCAATGTTGAGTACTTGCCACGTTTGGGTAAGCACCTAATCTACTGAATGTAAATTGAGTGCTTTTTTCTTATATAGATACTATTTTACGAAAGTAAAAAGTAAGGCAATGAGTAAGAAGATAACTATATGGTTATCTTTTTATATTGTTAATCAATGTAAATATAAACTTAAGCTATTTATCTATTAATTAATAAAATTATATAATTATATTAGGTGATTATATGAAAATCAAAAAGATATTATTTGTATTCTTATGTACACTTCTATTATCTACTGGATGTGATATGTATGAACTATCCAAGGATGAAGATGGTAATAATGTAGTTAATAAAGATATTCTTATATCAGATATTATTAATTATCCTGAATTTAAAGGATTTGGTAAACTATTATTTCCTGATACTATACGTGATACAGATACATTAACAGACTTACAATATGTATTAAAATATCATACTGAATATAGTGCTGATAAAACAATTGAAATAATAGATTATTTAAGAAAACAAGTTAATGATGGTAATCAAGTATTCTATAATATTTATACAGAAGAAGAAATGATGAAAGATACTTCTTTAAAAGATGTTGGAATAATATATTTTAGAGGTGATAATAATAAACCATTTACTATTCATATGGCTGGTGGATGGGAATATGTTGGAAGTATACATGATAGTATGCCTCAAGCATATGAATTATCTAAATTAGGTTATAATGCATTTGCATTAATATATAGAAATAACGCATGGGCTCAAGCTGATTTAGAAAGAGCTATTCAATATATAAATAATAATAAAGAATCATTAAATATAACTAATACTAAATATAGTATATGGGCTAATGCTCAAGCATCAACAGTAGCTAATAACTACTCTCTTGGTACAACTAATAAACCAACTGCACTAGTAATGCAATATAATAATTTATCTAAATCAGTTACAGGTCATGAAGTACCTACATATTCTGTAGTTGGTACTGGTGATCAAATAATATCTTATAAAGATATGGATGAAAGAAATACTAATCTTAAAGCATTAGGAGTTAAAGCTGAAATAGATATGATAGTTGGATTAGGTCATGGATTTGGAGTTGGTTATAACACTGCTGCTGCTAATTGGATTAATCGAGCTGTTGCTTTTATTGAAAGTATATAAAAAACGAGTAATTTACTCGTTTTCTTTTTCTTCTTTATAGATAGATGAGAATAATTCTACTTCACTATTCTCTTCTGTTTTTACTTCTTCATTTATCTTTGGTAAGTCATCTATTGTAGCTAAACCAAAGTAATCTAAGAATTCAGATGTAGTCTTATATAAATTAGGACGTCCAGGCATATCTGATTTACCTGCTTCCTTGATTAATCCTTTAGCAACCAACTTTCTTACTAATTGACCAGTTTGTACGCCTCTTATATCAGATATTTCTGAATTAGTTATAGGTTGTCTATAAGCTATTATTGCAAGTGTTTCTAAAGCTGCATTAGATAATTTATTAGTTGTAGGATTGTATGCTAATTTTTCATAGTAATCTTTATGTTCTTGTTTAGTAGTTAATTTAAAAGCATTACCTAGATAAGATATTCTTAATCCATATTCAGGACTATCATATCTCTTCTTTAATTCTTTTAGGTATTCTTTAATATTTTCTTCTTTATCATTCATTATTTCAGATAAAGCTTTAATATCTATACCTTCATCTCCAACTACAAATAGTATACCTTCTAATATACCTAATTTATTTTTAAGATTATCATCCATTTAAATCACACCATTTCTATTGTAATGTTACCAAATGTCTTGTCTTGTGTAATATTAATCTCTTTATTCTTAGACATCTCTAATATTGATAAGAAAGTAACAACTACATAAGGTCTAGTTACTTCTTCAAATAAAGATGTAAAATCACATTTCTTTCTTGTCTTTAATATACTTCTTATTTCACTTGTTCTATTTTGCACTGAATACTCTTTTCTAGTTATTTTAGTATTAAGTGGTTTATTATATTTTTCTCTTTCAAGGAAAGATTTAAAAGCATTTACTAAATCATCTAATGTAGTATCTCCAGATACTATTGCATTTTCTTCAGTATACTCTCTTAAATTACTTGGTAATTTAGTATAGAATTCTGATCTCTTATCTTCTAATATACTAAATTCACCAGTTATTCTTTTCATTTCTTCATACTCTAATAATTTCTTCTTTAAATCTTCTTCAGAGTTGATTTCATAGTCTTCATCCTCTTCTTCTACCTTATCATCTTTATGTAATAATAATTTTGATTTAAGATGAATTAATTCAGATGCCATGACTAAATATTCTGATGCTATATCCATATTCATTTCTTTTGAACTATTAATAAAATCCAAATATTGTTTAGTAATACTTTCTACATTGATATTATATATATCCATTTGATTAGATCTTATTAAGTGTAATAAAAGGTCCAATGGACCTTCAAAATCATTTATACTGAAGTTGTAAATCACTTGCAATCAAATCCTTTACTCTTTTGTGCATAAGCAATCTTTTTAGCTAATGCATTTTCAGGATAATAATTATAATCAACAACAGAATCAGGTATTACATATTTAGTATCATAGTCTATTATAGCTCTATATTGGAATCCATTCATTACTTCATTTACTGAAGCAACTGTTGCACCTAATTTAGAAGCTTTCTCTTGATATTCTTTTAATAGATTTAGATATTCATCATCTGTATAATCACTTATAGCATGATAAACTGTATCATCTATCTTAATTAAGAATTTATTTTGGAAATAATATTGAATAGATCTATTATCCTTTGTACAAGTTAAAGTAGCAAATCCATTTGTATCTTCATTTAATTCTATTTGAGGGAAATCATCATCAGTCATCTCTACTATCTTTCCACTGTAAGATAAATTAGGATTAAATTGAATACCATAAGCTTCTAGTTTAACATGTTGTTCAACATTATCAAATGTTCCTACTAGTTTAATAGCACCTAATACTTGATCAGATGTAGAAGTTATCTCTAAATATAAATCTTTTTTATCTAAATCTATTATTCCATTATAAGCATACATAACACATGAAATAATTCCATTAGATAATTCAAAGTTTTGAATAACAATATTTTCATATTTCATTTTAGTATCAAAAGCTAAAAGATTTACTTTAGAACCATCAAGGAACTCTTCCTTTTTAGTATCTACAGGTATTGTTGGAGCTATATCAACTGGTGCACCGTGTATAAGTTTATATAATTGACTTTGTTCATCATTCAATTGGTTATTTATAAGTGGTAAAGCAGCAAGTACTATACCAAATAATAAAAACAATTCAATTACTAAAATTGGTTTACCAATTTTATCTTTACGTAACTCTCCAATGATTTCAGGTTGAATTAATCTAGGATCTTGTTGATTATTATTTTCTCCCATCTTTATCCCCTCTATTCTCTCAATATAAATTATAGCAAATAATACAATAAAATTAAATAAAAAAGATAAGAATTATTGTGTTCTTATCTTCTCTTTAGCTTTATATAATTTTTCACTTAAATCTTTAGTTATACTTCTTATTTCATCAATACTTAAAGATAAATCTAATACTAATCTTCCTGAATGATCATAGTCCATGAATCTAACAACTGTATTTTCAATTGGACCATTAGGAATTATTTCAATATTACCATGTGATAATGAATCTCTTATTCTAGTAAATAATTCTTTATTATAGTTATGATCATAATGTTCTTCATGGTCTAAATAATATTCAAATATTTCTTCATCTAATGCTTTATAAGCTTTAGTTTCAGCACCCAATGTTTTTCTTAATGAAATAATATTATTATTAACTACTTTTAATCTTTCAGGTGATATATTATCTTTCTTTTTCATGTGGTCATATTCATTACACTTTTTAGATATCTTATCTTTTAATTCTGTTATTCTATTAATAATACCAGACATCTTGGTTACTAATTCTTGTTCTTTTGAATAATCTCTTTCAAATACTTTAGGACTAATTGTATCAAGGTTAAATGAAGAATAATCTAGTTTAAAGTTTTCAATAATATAAGTATAATTAATTAATTTCAATAATTGCACTACACCTATTAAATCATGATCTACTCTACACTTTTTAGGACGGAAATCAGCATCATTATATAATATTTCTTCTATTTCATATTCATTCATTAAAGGATTAAGTTTTAAAGTACTAATAATATATAATAAAGTTAATGCTTGTCCAAAAGTATTAATCTTATTAAATTTAGAATCAAACTTTCTTGCTGCATATCTTAATAAATCATCTGTCTTAATAGTTCTATCCTTATTGAAGTTATGACTTTTATATATAAGATCATATGTTTCTTGAGCTTCTTTATATGTTAAATTTCTAAAATAAACATTAGTAGATATACCATATTTCTTTATTTCATTTTTCATGATAATAGCTAGCTTATTAGCTATATCTTTAACGAAGTCTAATTTATCTTTTGAAGACTTAAAATGTTGTAAACTCATAGCTCTTTGTAGCATTTGTAAATAATCATCTATAGCAGGATATAATTCATATGGTAAATTACCACCATCATCTTTAGTAAATTCTAAAACTAATAAATCAAATTTTTCTAGTCTATCAACAATATACCTTTTAGAAGATCTTCCTAATGTAAAATCTTCATCATAATAAGGAGTAAAGAATAAACATCTATTATAATGATTAGTCTTTCTAGGAACAAATTGAGCACTAAAAAGATTAACAGTAAATTGATTTAATTCCTCTAGGCTAACAAATTCATCTCTATCTACAAAGTTAATTAATAAACCTGATACATCATCACTTATTTGATAATCAGAATGAGCAAGTTTATTTCTTATTTTAGCTATTACTTCTTCTGCATCTTTAAATTTAGTTTCACCTATAGAATAAGATCCATCATGATTTCTTTTAGCTACTGTATCAGCTATTAAAGAAACATCTACATTAAATAATCTACTCTTATAAGTATCCTTATCTGGTTTTTCAATAACTAATTCTTTAAAAGATAATATTAATAATTTATTAATTAATATTTGAATATGATTTAAAAGTCTAGTATCTTTAATATTATTTTTATCATCTTTTTTATCATTATAAACGTCTATTAAAAATTGTTCTAAAGAGTCTAAAGCCTCAATTGAATTGTATAATGTATCACTCTTGCACATGTTGGATTTTCCCCTTCTTCATGGATACTTATATTAACACAAATAATAATTTATAACAACAAAAAAGGAGTATATTATCTGTATACTCCCATCATTTTACTTAATTTTTCATATTTATCTTTAGCTAACTTAGTAGTTATCTCTTTACCATTATCTAAGATTTCATCTATTTTATTAGAATTAATAATATCATTATATTTACTTTGAATATCAGTTAAGAAGTTACCTACTATTTCAGCAACATACTTCTTAAAATCTCCATATCCTTTTCCTTCAAACTTATTAACTATTGAATCTATATCTTCATTACTTAAAGATGATGCTATAGTTAATAGATTAGATATACCTGGTTGATTTTCAGGATCGTATTTAATAGTTGCAAGTGAATCTGTAGTAGCTTTCATTATCTTAGACTTAGCTACTTCAGGATCATCAAATAATGATATAACTCCTTTAGGATTTTCTTCAGTCTTACTCATCTTCTTAGTAGGATCTTGTAAATCATATATCTTAGCACCATGTTCATTTATATAAACATCAGGTAATGTAAATACTTCACCAAATCTTTTATTAAATCTATCAGCTATATCTCTAGCTAATTCTACATGTTGTTTTTGATCTATTCCTACTGGAACTAAATCAGCATCACAATAAAGAATATCAGATGCCATTAAAACTGGATAAGTTAATAATCCTACAGTAAAGTTAGCATTTTGTTTACTCTTTTCTTTAAATTGAATCATTCTTGATGCTTCACCATAGTATGTAGAACATTCTAATAACCATGAAATAGCAGGAATATATGCATTTTCTGATTGTAAATATATTACATGTTTAGTAGGATCAATTCCACATGCTATATACATACCTATAAATTTCTTAATTCTTTCATGTAAAAGAACTGGATCATTTGGTACTGTTAATGCATGTAAGTCAGCAACAAATAGATATGATTCATATTTACCTTCTAAATCCTTCATTAATTTAATTGAACCTATATAATTACCTAGTGTTAAATCACCAGTAGGTTTTAATCCTGTTAATACTCTTTTCATGGTATCACTTCTTTCTTTTTTAATTATATAATAAAAAAGACTTAAAGTCTTTATTTATTTTAATTTAGATAATTCTTCATAATGTCTACCAAATGATTCAATAAACATATTTACTTCACTTGGTAAAGTTAAATAAGATAAACTTATTCTTATACTCGATACACTTCTTGCTTCATCTTTATACATAGCCATTACAGAAGGACTAGGTCTTCCTGAATAACAAGCTGTATTAGAGGATACATATATTTCATCTTGTTCAAGTGCATGTATAAATGTTTCAGGTTTAATACCTACAACAGATATATTTAATATATGTGGAATACAATATTTAGAAGTATTTATATAAACATTTGGATAAGATGATAAATGTTCTATAATTCTTTCTTGATATTGTTTAACTGTCTTTTCTTTTTTATCTAAATCTTTTAAAGCTAATCTTAATGCTTTAGAAAAACTTACTATCAATGGTAATGGTCTAGTTCCAGGTTTTAATTCACCTTCATGAGAACCAAATTGAATAGGTTTAATTTTAATACCAGCTCCATGATATAAAAGTCCTATTCCACCAGGTCCATAAATCTTTTCACCTGATATAGATGCTAAATCTACATCTTTAATTCTAACAGGTACCTTACCTATTGCTTGAGTTAAATCAGAATGGAATAATACATTTGGATTATTCTTCTTAATAACTTGTTTAATAGCTCCTAAAGGTTGTCTTGCACCTGTTTCAGAGTTAACTGCTGAAATAGATACTAGTATAGTATCAGGAGTAACTTTTCTTCTTAATTCTTCTAAATCAATTAATCCTTCTTGGTTAACTCCAACTCTATCAATGATAAAACCTTTTTCTTCTAAATGCTTACATATACCATATATAGAAGGATGTTCCATCTCTGATACACATATTCTATTACCAAATCTTTTATATGCTTCACATGCACCTAATATAGCCATGTTATTAGCTTCTGTTGCCCCTGAAGTATAATCAAATTCATCTTCACCTATAGAAAGTAATTCAGCTATTTGTTTAGTAGCTGAATCTAATAATTCCTTTGATTTAATACCTAATTTATGAATACTTTGTGTATTAGCAAAATATTCTTCAGTTACTTTATTATAACTATCAAGTACTTCAGGTAAAATTGGAGTTGTTGCTGAATAGTCTAAATAAACCATATTATCACTCTTCTATTCCGTATTCTTCTCTATATTCTTCTAATAACTTATCTTTAATACCTGGTTCAACAACATTTAATGATTTTATAGCTTCTTTTAAAGCTTCATTAAATAAACCTTTATAAAATAAATGTTCTGCTCTAGTTAAACCATTATTGATTTCTTTATTAACTGCTCTAAATCTATTTCCATATACTATAGCATTTTCAGCCATAGAAGCTCTTTTAATAGTTGTATAAGCAGTATTATATACTTTTAATGCTAAATCTCTTGCTGTATCTACTCTAGTATTTAGAATACTTATAGATATAGGTTTCTTTTCAAGTTCTATAGTCATTTCCTTTAATGCTTCATTAGCTTCTTGGAATTCAGTATAGAATTCTTGTGGAATTATAGGAAGCTTATAAGAACCAATATGTTCTCTTGTTTGCTTCATAATATTCTTAATAGCATCTTGTTGTTCTCTTGCTCTTATCTCATCTTCTTTTAAAGATCCTAAACTTCTTTTAGTGTAGTCTAGTTTTTCTTCTGCTTTAATTAATCTAATATTAATCTTTTCCATCTCTTTAGATAAACGAGAATAAGGTTGTTCTTTTGCTCTAAAACTTGCAAGTGTTTTATTATATTGTTCTTCACATGTTCTAATTTCTTTTGCAAGCTCTTCAATTATTTTAACATCATCGTCAGTTAAATCATAGGAATATTTTATATCTGCTAATTTATTTTGTAGTCCAGCTACAGTAGTATTTAATTCTTTACACTTTAAAATAACAGCTCTTAAGTAATCATCAAATACTTTTTTAGCTAATCTTTCTTTTTCAAAATCTTGATATAATTTGTCAAAATAATCAAGAATAGTACGCAATTCAAAGATAGAATCTTCTAAGTTTAATACCTTTAATCTATCAAAGATATCTCTTACCTTCTTTTCTGATTCAGTTATATTATAATCAACTTTTAAATAATCAATATTAAAATCATCTTTTACAAGTTTATCAGCTTGTTTCTTAATGTCTTTTATTCTTGCAGGTATCATCTTTTCGCCCATAAGGATAATAGATGGTGCTTCTTCAATAACTACTTTTAAATTACCAATAGTATCATCTAAAGCTTTAACTATTTTACCTACTTCTGAATATACATTATTTTCCATAGCTATTTCAAATGCTGAGAATAGTTTATCAACATTTTCAAATTGTAATTCTAAAGTATTTAATATTAATGAATAATCATTCTTATTAGAATTATTAAATTGAAGATATATAGTTCTATAATCAGTCTTTAATTTAGTTACTATTTCTCTATTTCTTTCTTCAGATAAAGTTATTTCTTCAATATCATTTAATAATCTTTGAGACTTAGCTTTAGCCATGAATATATCATATTCAATATTACAAAGTATTTGATCTACTTCTTTATATTTCTTATTAGCTAAATAATCTTCTACATTAATTAATTTATCAGTTATTTCTACTACATCTTTATCTTTAATTTCTTTAAATATAGTTTTCCAGTAATTATATTTTTCTTCTAATTCTTTATTATTAATTAAAGATTCTACTTTATTTAATTCTGATAAGATATTACCAGATATTATTAAGTTTTTATTTCTTTCAAGTTCAATAATAGTGTCATCATATGATCTTTTTTTCTTCTTTAAAGTAAGGAATACTATTACAGCTATAGTGATAATAGTAATAATAAAATAAATAACAGATATCAATAACATTATATTATCCATATTGCTCATACTCCTATTATTAATAATTATAACATAAGAAATTTACACTTTTAAAGATATTATGCCTATTATATACACTATTTAGCAATAAAAAATAAGATAGTTTATACTATCTTATTCTTGTATCGTAAGTTACTGTAGTAGGCTTAGTTTTATTATAGATAATATAATTATCTGTCGTAGTGACTTCTACTACACTTGTAGGTTCTTCAGAACCATAATATATGTGTGTTAACTTTTCTGTTGTTACTTCTTCTGTAGTATTATTAACAATATCATTATCTTTTTTTATACTAATATTTTTAATCACAAAAATACATATAATCAATAATATTAAAACTATCACTATTACAATTAATTTTTTCTTCATATTATCACCAGTTCTTTGTTGTATAAATAACATCAGGCATTATATTAATTGTTGCTGGAGAGTTTGCGGTCTTATATAAATCTACCTTACCATTTCCACCAGAGAAACGACCAGCATTTAAATTATATGTTCCATCTTGGAATAATGCCGCAGAATTATTAGTTGCAGAGAATTCTCCACCATTAAATGTTGCAGTTCCATTTATTAAATATAGTGGAAATCCATTTTCAGCAGTAATCTTACCGCTTTCAACAGTTAATTTTGAGTTCTCATTTAATACCAATCCAAAATTACTGCCATGTGCATATAGTTCAGAATTAGAAATTGTAGTCTCAGAATTACCAACTAAATACAATAAATAATCAGCTGATTCATCTGGAGATTCCACATGAGCATTAGATATATTCAAATTTCCCTGATTATGGAACACAGTTCCTGATGTAGAAATATATGTACCAGTATCTATATAAGTATTGGCATCAAATATTTGATAAATAACTACAGATCCTGAACGGTAAGTCCCATCATTTAAATATAATGTTGCTCCATCTTCTTGTGAAATTAATTGACCGCTTCCAGTTTCATTAGAATAGATTCCGCCATTAATAGTAGCAGTTCCAAAATTATCTAACAAAGTACTTGTAAGTGCTTCTAATGTAAGATTATTAATAGTCATTATTCCTCTATTAATAAAATATCTTGCATTTACTGTTGTATAATTTCCTCCTGATATTGTTAATTCCGGAACAACATTATTAAAAGTATTAATACCATTATCATTATATACTAGTGTTTTACCGGATTCACTAACCACATTAACATCACCAGATATAGTCAACTCACCTCTATTATAAATAGTATAATTTGTTGATGTACTTTCAGTAGTAAAATTTCCTCCTGTTATAGTACCAGTTCCATAATTTGCAAAAGCATAACTTTTAGCAGAAATAAATGTTCCTCCTGTAACGTTTACAACAGATTTGAAAATCTCGCCATCACCATTCCTAGACGTTGAAGTACTTATTGGAACACCATTTTCAGCAGTGCTTTTGTATGTACCAGCATTAACTGTTAATGCTCCTTCAGAACTAACACCAAATACTGGCCCTAATGCATTTTCTATATTAAGATTAGCATTTACTGTTATTAAACCTTCATTAATACGAAAAACCCCATATTTATCACTTCCATTGTATGTACCTCCATCAATAACAAAATTTCCACCATGTAATTCAACTACACTTTCATTTTCTGGAGCATTAAAAACTGATGTTCCTGATACATTAGTATTACCAGATGATAAAACTGGTGCATACGTAGCTTTTGTTGTAAATGTCCCTCCTGTAATACTTGTTTCTGAGTTATTCCAAAAATCCAAAGCAGGTCTATCTTCTGCAACGAAAGTTCCACCTTTTATTTCTGCATATTTTCCCGATGTTAACAAATATGAAGAACCCGAATCATTACTATCTAAATGATAATTACCATCATCAATTATCAAGGTACCTCTATTATAAAATATTTGTTTTCCAGCTGATGCGGTTGGCGAATCATGCATTTCTAGTGTGCCATAATTATCAAATACAGCCGCTAAAGTATTATTAAATGTTCCTCCATAAATATAAGCTTTTCCTGATTCTTCAATATTTATTGTATTACATTTTGAGGCTGTTGCAGTATATGAACCTCCATTAATGACTAATTTTTGTTCACCTGTGACAAATATACCATGAGAATAATCAGAAGAAAGATTAACATTATTTAATGTTACTGTATGTTGAACACCATCATCTACATAATCGTTAAAATACATAATGTCATGATATTTAACTCCTGTTGTTGCAACTCTATTAGAAAAAGTACCTCCATTAATAGTTACATCTGTATTATACGAAGATATAAGAGATTTATATACCGAAAGAGTTAATGGAACACTAATTGTAAATTGTCCTCCTTGAGCTCGAAAATACGTTGTTGAGTCACCTTGAAAAGACCCACCATTTATAATAGTATTACCTGAACTATAAATCATCTCTCCTGAATTTCTCGATATTAAAGAAGCACCTTCTTCAATAGTTAAACTACCCTTACCATTATAAATAAGTCTTGATCCATTTCCTTCAAAAGTACCTTCTTCCGCATTAGTAATAGTACCACCAGAAATAGTAACTACACTGTTTTCACTTGAATAAATAGATGTACCAATTCCTTCAGAGTAAAAAGTTCCTCCTGTAATATCTAAAGTTGAATTCTTTATAAAAACATTGTGAGAGTTAGCACCGTTATAAATTGTTCCACCACTTATATTTAATGTACTGTCTAATGTTTCAACAGAATAAGATTTTACAGCATATATTATTCCATCAGTAACAGTAACTGTAGCCTTCTCTGCATACAATGATGTATTTGTACTCTTATTCGAATTTGTTTGAATTTTGCCACCAGCAACATTCAATGTAGAGTCAGTATATGCATAAACTGTGTCACTATTTGATATGAATAAACCATCATTGATAGTTGCTTCAGTATTTGTATCTATAAGATATAAAGCAGATCCAGTATCAGATGTCATTGTTCCACCATTAATTGTTACCTTTGATCCGGATAAAACATCTATAGCACATTCAGTTGTCGAAGTAAACTCACCTGAATTAATTGTAACAGTCGATGTGTTTGTTACATATAAACCGGCAAAACTATATGATGTCAAAGTTCCACCGTCAAAAGTCGCTGTTGAGTTGGAAACAAATATTGCACTTTTTGAATTAGTAGTAAACTCTCCACCACTTATATTAGCAGTTGAACTATTTGATATATTTAATGCATTATTACTAGATGCAGTAAGAGTTCCACCACTAATATTAATTGTTCCACCTGCAGTCTTAACAGCATGATTATTAGATGAATATATTGTTCCACCTGTAATAGTAACAGTTGTATTTTCAGATTGAGATATACCTGCAGCTTTATCAGTTGAGATATCTCCGTTATTAATAGTTACTGTACCTTTAGCCCAAATAGCTGAGGATTGTTCAGAATATATTGTTCCTCCATTTATAGTTGTTGAACCAGTTGCTTGTTGAACAACACATGGATAAGAACCTGAATAAGCATTTAACACTCCACCATTAATAGTTAAAGTTCCCTCATTAGACACGACATTACTTAATTCACCTTCAAATGTAACACCATCTTCAATAGTTAGATTACCTGTGGAAGATACATGTAAAATAAATATTTCAGCACTTTGGTTAAATGTTCCACCACTTATAGTTCCTGTACCATCTATATTAATCAAGCTTGGCGAATTATCCGCTTGATTAAATGTTCCACCATCAATGTTTACAGTCGAACCAGAGTCTACATCAATAGTATAGCTTTTTTCACCTGTTGTTGTAAGTGTTCCACCATGAATATTTGAAGTACCAGCTCTAACCCAAATAGCATTAGAAACTCCTGTTATAGTTCCACCATTAATAGTTAATGATCCTGGTTCTTGACCAGAAGCAGGTGTAGTCAAAGTGATTGTAGGAGAAGTAGTAGCTGAAGCTGATATTGAACCACCATTAATTATAACGTCTCCTCTACTTACAATAGCATTACTTGTTGATGCATCAATATTAGCTCCTTCTTCAACATAAAGAGTACCTGATTTAATTACATAAATCACTGGAGAAATAGTAGTTTGATTAAATGTTCCACCACTTATTGTAGCTTTTCCCTCAAGATACAATATATTTTTTGCTGTCGTTGATTCTGAATTTGAAAACTCTCCTCCAGTAATAGACATATTTGCACCTGATGAAACATCTACTACATAATTATTTAATGTATGGAAAGTACCACCATTAACAGTCATATTACTAGCCCTGTTCCAAATGACATATGATCCTGGGCTTGTAAAAGTACCACCATTAATAACAACATCAGCTGTACTTGTAGCTGTATTAACTACAATCGGAAAATTAGTAGCTAATCCTTCAAATGTTCCATCATTAACAACAACGTTTCCACCTGTACATGATATCAAATTTGTGTTTGATGAGTAATGACCACCAGAAACAGTAGTTGTACCATTGGCATTACTTATTACAATTTTAGAATTGTTTAATGCTTCTACATTTTCACCTAAATTCATAACACCATAATTTGTGAACAATGTAGATACTGAAGTAAATGATCCACCATTAACATTAAGCGTTCCAGCTGATTGATTATAGAATGTTACTTTTGCTGTTTGATTATTGGTAAATGTACCACCATTAATGGTTGTTGTACCTGTT
>Ga0247611_10004964_pt1 | contig 18065 bp, 15 predicted proteins | sample 177DNAGHGhighgp2_FD_192422 | JGI IMG/M metagenome (GOLD analysis project Ga0247611, IMG submission 192422) | Sheep rumen microbial communities from Palmerston North, Manawatu-Wanganui, New Zealand - 1770 DNA GHGhigh gp2 | ecosystem: Host-associated > Mammals > Digestive system > Stomach > Rumen... | reverse complement strand
AGGAACTGATTTTTGCAGGAGCACCTCACATGAAGTCGTACTATGTGACACGCAAGGGTCAGGGTATGAGCATCGAGCGCACGAAGGCCTACAAGTACCAAAGCCTTGTCGGTGGTTTCGTGAACCACAAGGCCGACGTCTTCATCGTCACCGTCGAGCCAAAGCCCGGCGCACGCACCATCTATAAGAATACGCACCCGGGTCAGGAATTCAACATGGTACTCGAAGGCAAGATGCAACTCTACATTGGTGGTAAGACCATCGAACTGGAAGAGGGCGACAGCATCTACTTCGACGCCACGAAGCCCCACGGCATGCTCGCCATCGGTGACAAGGCCGTCAAGTTCTTAGCCTTTACAGTGGAATAAGGACCCACCCCCAACCCCTCCCTACATGGAGGGGCGTAACTACAAAAAACGCGAAAACGATATGGAAAAGAAAACAGAAGCGCAAGGAGTATCTACTCCCCTCACTCACAGGGAGGGGCAGGGGGAGGGTCTCCTAAATAGATTTTTGAAACAGACGAAGTTCTCGTCTGTCGAGGATTACAACAAGAACCTGGAGTTCATCATTCCCGAGAATTTCAACTTTGCCTACGACGTGATGGATGTGTGGGCGGAGGAGAAGCCAGAGGGACTGGCCATTCTTTGGACCAACGACCAGGGCGAAGAGATACGCACTACGTTTGCAGAGCTAAAGGAGCAGACGGACCAGGCAGCATCATACCTGCAGTCACTGGGCATCGGCAAGAACGACCCGGTGATGTTGATTCTGAAACGCCACTACGAGTGGTGGGTCATCATGCTGGCACTCTGCAAGATTGGGGCCATCGTCATCCCCGCCACCCACATGCTGACCAAGCACGACTACGTCTATCGCAATACACGGGCATCGGTGAAGGCCATCATCTGTGCCGACGACGAGTATATCACGGGACAAATCAAGCTGGCTATGCCCGAGAGTCCGACGGTGAAACAGTATATTGCCATAGGCGAGGTGGAAGGATTCCATAATTGGAGGAAAGAGTGGCAAGAGGCTCCGAAGTTCCAGCGTCCCGCCTTTGTCAATGACAACGACGACACCATGCTGATGTACTTCACCAGCGGCACCAGCGGCGAGCCAAAGATGGTGGCACACGACTATCTGTACGCCATGGGCCACCTGACCACCGGTGTCTTCTGGCATAACCTGCATCCCGGCTCACTCCACCTGACCGTCGCCGACACGGGTTGGGGCAAGGCCGTCTGGGGCAAGTTCTACGGACAGTGGTTTGCCGGAGCAACGGTCTTCGTGTTCGACCATGAGAAATTCAACGCCGACACCCTGCTGCGCCAGATGGAGAAATACAAGGTGACGAGTTTCTGCGCTCCCCCCACCATCTATCGCTTCATGATACGCGAGGACTTGTCGAAATACGACTTGAGCAGTCTGGAATACTGCTGCACGGCCGGCGAGGCACTGAACCCTGCCGTCTTCGACAAGTTCAAGGAAAAGACGGGCATCCAGATGATGGAGGGTTTCGGACAGACGGAGACCACGATGACCCTGGGCACCTTCCCCTGGATGACACCGAAACCCGGTTCCATGGGCATCCCCAACGCTCAGTACGACATCGACCTGCTGCGTGCCGACGGCACCAGATGCGAGGATGGTGAGAAGGGCGAGATAGTCATCCGTGTGGGCGACCGCAAGCCCATAGGACTGTTCAAGGAATACTACCGCGACAAGGAGAAGACCCGCGAGGCATGGCACGACGGCTACTACCACACCGGCGACATGGCGTGGCGCGACGAAGACGGCTACTACTGGTTCGAGGGCCGCATTGACGACGTCATCAAGTCCAGCGGCTACCGCATCGGCCCGTTCGAGGTGGAGAGTGCGCTGATGACCCATCCCGCCGTCGTGGAGTGTGCCATCACCGGCGTTCCTGACGAAATCCGCGGCATGGTGGTCAAGGCCACCGTCGTGCTAGGCAAGGAGTGGAAGGACAAGGCTGGCGACGACCTGGTCAAAGAACTGCAACAGCATGTCAAGAAGGAGACCGCTCCCTACAAGTATCCCCGCATTGTCGAGTTTGTGGATGAGCTTCCGAAGACGATCAGCGGCAAGATTCGCCGTGTGGAGATTCGACAGAAGGATGCGAAATAAGTAAAATCACCATAACAGTGAAGTGGCTGCACACAACGAATTAGGCAAATGGGGCGAGGACCTTGCAGCAGGCTACCTGCAGCGCAAAGGGTATACCATCGTTGAGCGTGACTGGAAATCCGGTCACCGCGACATCGACATCATTGCCTCTGATGAGAACGGGACACTGGTATTCATCGAGGTGAAGACACGGCGTAACCGTTTGTTTGGCGACCCAGAAGATGCTGTGGATTATAGAAAGCTGCAAAGTCTCCGAAGCGCCATGAACCACTACATCAAGTATCATTGCATCGATGCCGAAGTCCGTCTGGATATCATTACCGTTGTAGGCATCATGGGTGAAGAACCCGAAATAGAACACATCATTGACGTAGCATTATGAAAAAGCATCGAATCGTCATCAAAATAGGCTCTAATGTACTGACGCGCAAAGACGGCAAATTAGATGTCACCCGCGTGTCGTCACTCGTCGACCAGATAGCCAATCTCCGCAGTCACGGTTTCGAAGTCATTCTCGTGTCCTCTGGTGCTGTTGCCTGCGGGCGGCGTGAGTTGACCGTCGAGCACAGTCTCGACAGCGTGGAGCAACGCCAGCTCTTCTCGGCCGTGGGACAGGTGAAACTTGTCGGACTCTACTACGACCTGTTCCGCGAGTTCGGCATCCACGTCGGGCAGGTACTCACCATGAAGGAAAACTTCGAGCCCGGCGAACAGTACCAAAACCAACAGGCCTGCATGAAAGTCATGCTGGAGAACGACGTACTGCCCATCGTCAACGAGAACGACACCGTCAGCGTCACTGAGCTGATGTTTACGGATAATGACGAACTCTCAGGCCTTATCGCCCAGATGATGGAAGCCGATACGCTCATTCTGCTCTCGAACATTGACGGCATCTACGACGGCCATCCCGACAACCCCTCGTCACGCATCATTTCCTCCGTGGAACCAGGCTGTGACCTCTCACAATACATCAAGGCCGAGAAGAGCGCTTTCGGCCGCGGCGGTATGCACTCAAAGTACACCACAGCACAGAAAGTGCAACAGTCCGGCATCCGCGTCATCATCGCCAACGGCGAGCGTGAAGCCATCTTAACCGACCTCATCTTAGACAACAAACAAAACGTACCACATACAGAATTCATACCCAATGGAATTAACTGAGACCTTCAAGCGAGTGAAAAAAGCTTGTCGCTCGCTTTCCCTGCTCACTGACGAACAGCGTAACACCATTCTTAACGCTGTCGCTGATGCTATCATTGACCGGCAGGACCGCATCCTGGCCGCCAACGCTGCAGACTTGGCCAAGATGGACCCGAAGAATCCGCTCTATGACCGTCTGCAGCTGACAGAGAAACGACTGACTGATATTGCCGGCGACATGCGCAATGTGGCAAGCCTGCCCTCGCCATTAGGTTTCGTCACCAAGCAGAAGACGCTGCCCAACGGACTGCGCCTGCATCGTGTCAGCGTGCCCTTCGGAGTCATCGGCATGATTTACGAGGCTCGCCCTAACGTGACCTACGACGTCTTCTCGCTCTGCTTCAAGAGTGGCAACGCCTGTGTGCTGAAGGGCGGAAGCGATGCCGACCTCTCCAACCAGGCATCGGTAGAGCTGATCCATGAGGTGCTGGAACGCTTTGGTGTCAACCCTGACGTGGTGACGCTGTTGCCTGCCACCCATGAGGCGACGGGCGATATGCTGAACGCCGTAGGCTACATAGACCTGTGCATACCCCGTGGCGGTCGCCGCCTCATCGACTTCGTACGCGACACGGCGCGCATTCCCGTCATCGAGACGGGTGCCGGTGTGGTGAACACCTATTTCGACAAGGATGGTGACTTGGAGATGGGCAAGCAGATTATCTGTAATGCCAAGACCCGCCGCGTATCTGTTTGTAACGCCCTGGACTGCCTCATCATTCATGAGAGCCGTCTGGGAGAACTCTTCGAACTGGTAAAGCCATTGCTCGACCACAAGGTGATGCTCTATGCTGACGTTCCTGCCTACCAACTGCTCAACGGTCAATATCCTGACATTCTGCTACAACCTGCCACCGCCGACAGCTTCGGTACGGAGTTTATGGACTATAAGATGGCCATCCGTACTGTGACAAGCCTTGACGAAGCATTGGAGCATATCGACAGCTACGGCAGTGGTCATAGCGAGGCCATCATTACCCAGGACGAGCAGACAGCCCGTCGCTTCCAACAGCATGTCGATGCCGCCTGTGTTTATTGGAATGCCCCGACGTCATTCACCGACGGCGCCCAGTTTGGTTTAGGTGCAGAGATTGGCATCAGCACCCAGAAACTCGGTCCCCGCGGTCCCATGGCCTTAGAGGAAATCACCACCTATAAGTGGATTATCGAGGGCGAAGGACAAACCCGCCCATAACATTTAATAAAACGACCATTATGAAAACATTCATCAACGTACAGGATATCGGCCCGCTGGAAAAGGCTATGGCCGAAGCATTCGAGATTAAGAACGACCGTTATAAATATCAGCATCTGGGCAAGAACAAGACGCTCATGATGATATTCTTCAACAACAGCCTGCGTACACGCCTTTCGACGCAGAAAGCTGCCATGAACTTAGGCATGAACGTCATCGTGCTTGACGTCAACGCCGGTGCCTGGAAACTCGAGACCGAGCGCGGCGTCATCATGGACGGCGACAAGAGCGAGCACCTGCTGGAGGCCATCCCCGTTATGGGCTGCTACTGCGACATCATCGGCGTACGCTCCTTCGCCGGTCTCTCCGACCGCGAATACGACTATGCCGAGACGGTGTTACAGCAGTTCATCAAGTACTCAGGCCGTCCGGTCTTCGCTATGGAGACAGCCACCGTACATCCCTTGCAGGCTTTTGCTGACCTCATCACCATCGAGGAATATAAGACCACGAAACGACCGAAAGTCGTCCTCACCTGGGCACCTCACTGCCGTGCCCTGCCGCAGGCTGTTCCCAATTCATTTGCCCAGTGGATGAACGCTGCCGACGTAGACTTCGTCATCACCCATCCTGAAGGCTATGAGCTCGATCCGGAGTTTATTGGCAACGCCCGCGTAGAGTACGACCAGAAGAAGGCCTTTGAAGGTGCCGACTTCATCTATGCCAAGAACTGGAGTAATCCTGGCGTCACCAACCTTGCAGACTACGGCAAGATTACCAGCAAGGACATGTCGTGGACGGTAGATACAGAGCACATGTCGTGGACGAACAACGGTAAGTTCATGCACTGCCTGCCTGTCCGTCGCAACCTCATCGTTACCGACGATGTCATCGAGTCACCAAACTCGATTGTCATCCCCGAAGCCGCCAACCGCGAAATCAGCTGTTCCGTGGTCTTGAAACGAATGCTTGAGGCACTTTAAAGGTAAAAAAGTAAAAAAGTAAAAGGGTAAAACATGCTTTCCTTTGAATGCGACTATAATAACGGGGCACATCCGAAAGTATTGGAGAACCTCGTCAAGTATAACTCGTCGAAACCGACACCATACGGTTTCGACGAGTTCTCGGAGCGCGCCAAAGACCGTATCCGCGAAGCCATCGGCATGCCCGACGCGCAGATATTTTTCCTGACAGGCGGCACACAGACCAATGCCACCACCATCGACTCCATGCTCTATCAGTACGAGGGTGTCATCTGTGTCGGTTCGGGACACATCAACGTCCATGAAGCCGGTGCGGTGGAGTTTACGGAACACAAGATCATCACCATTCCTGACTTCCAGGGCAAGATGGAGGCCAAGAGCCTCAACAAATATCTGGATGATTTCAACCATGATGGCAACCGTGACCATGCCGTCCATCCGGGACTGGTCTATATCACCTTCCCTACGGAGTTAGGAACCCTCTATACCGCCCGTGAATTGGACGACATCTATCAGGTTTGCCAGCACTACGACATACCTTTGTATATCGACGGCGCACGCTTAGGATATGGTCTCATGGCTGAGGGCTGCGACATCACGCTGCCCTATCTGGCCCGGCACTGCGATGTCTTCTACATCGGCGGCACCAAGATTGGCGCGCTGTGCGGCGAGGCAGTGGTCTTCACCAACCGTCAGGCCCACAAGCACTTCTTCAGCATCCAGAAACAGCATGGTGCCGTCATTGCCAAAGGGGCACTGATTGGCCTGCAGTTCGAGGCGCTGTTCACTGACGACCTCTACTTCAAGCTATCCCGTCATGCCATTAACATGGCCATGCAGATGAAGCAGATTTTTCAGGAGAATGGCTATGAGTTCTGGCTCGACTCACCTACCAACCAGCAGTTTGTCATCCTCCCCGATGCCGAGGTGGACAGACTGTCGCAACAGGTGCTGTTCACCCATTGGGGACAGGCGGACGGTCACCGTACCATCTGCCGCTTCGTCACGTCGTGGGCTACTACCGAAGAAGAGATCAATCAGTTGCGCGAACTGCTGGTGCGCACATAGGTACGATAGCCATAGGCTATAATAACCAGGAAACACAGCAGCGGCAATACAAACGACACATTCACAGCCGGCATACCGAAAAGCACATGCTGGTCGATGATGGCAGCCTGCAGCGGTGGCAGCACGCTACCGCCTAAAATAGCCATGATCAGTCCGGCAGCACCGAACTTCGCATCGTCGCCCAGCCCTTGCAGGGCAATGCCGTAGATGGTGGGGAACATCAGCGACATGCAGGCCGAGATGGCTACCAGACAGTAGAGCCCGGCACGTCCGTCGATAAAGATGACACCTAATGTCAGGCAAGCCCCGACAACAGCCAGTATGCCTAACAAGGCACCTGCATTGATGAATTTCAGGAAATAGGTACAGATGAAACGGCTTGACACGAAGATAGCCATAGCCACGATGTTATACGTCTGCGACATCACCTCAGCCTCCTGTTCTGCCATACCTTCATTCATCAGCACACGCGTACCATATTGTATGATGAAGGTCCAGCACATGATCTGCACGCCCACATAGAAGAACTGCGCGATGACACCCTCGCGGTAGTAGTCGATACGGACAATACGCTTCAGCGTAGCCAGCGGGTGCACGTCGTGATTCTGGTCAGCATTATGGGGCATCTTGGTAAACCAGATGACGGCAAACATGATGGCGATGACGACACCGATGGCGAGATAGGGCGCAATGAGCACGCTCAGGTCAGCGTCTCGTACGGCACTGAACTCGGCATCGGAGAGCAGGGCGCGTTCCTCGGTAGAGGCGGGATTCAGCTTGGCCTGAATGAAGTTCATGGCGACATACATGCCGCAGAGTGAACCCATGGGATTGAAGCACTGTGCCATGTTCAGGCGGCGCGTAGCCGTCTCCTCACTACCCATGGAGAGAATATAGGGATTACATGATGTCTCCAAGAACGACAGTCCGCACGTCAGAACGAAATAAGCCACGAGGAACGGATAGTACATGCCCGTCCACGATGCCGGCAGAAACAGCAGGGCACCCGTGGCATACAGTCCAAGCCCCATCAGCACTCCCGCCTTGTAGGAATACTTGCGGATGAACATAGCGGCAGGGAACGCCATAGCGAAGTAGCCGCCATAGAAGGCCACCTGCACCAACGCACCGTCGGTAACGCTCATACGGAATATTTTACTGAACGCCTTCACCATCGGATTGGTGATATCGTTGGCAAAGCCCCATAAGGCAAAGCATGAAGTAACAAGGATAAATGGTACGAGGTAGTTGACACCGTCGCGTGAGAGGATGGACTCTTTCTGCTGATTGTTCATTGTCTGGATATGGTTTTAGTAGCGGGTGCAAAAGTAGCAATAAAAATTGAGTAACGGGCTGATTTTACATATTTTAATTTTTAGGAGCATTACATGAGGTCCTTCGAAGCGTCTTTTTAATCAGAAGACTAAGCGATTAATTTACTAAAAGACAATGAAACACTCTTTATTATTGACGGTAGCGGCACTGTTTTTCTGTACGACGGCAAATGCTCAGTACCCGCAGCTGACCGACGAGGCCAAGCAACTTATTGAACAAGAGAAGGCACAGTGGAAAGCCCATAGCGATTCAGCATGGGAGGTAGCATTTCCCATTGTTGTGGAAGAAGCCAAGCATGGGCGCCCTTACGTACCCTGGGCATCGCGTCCCTACGACCTGCGCCAGGCCATGATTCCCGCTTTCCCCGGTGCTGAGGGCGGCGGCATGTTCACCTTTGGTGGCCGCGGTGGCAAGGTGCTCACCGTCACCAACCTCAACGACGACGGTCCTGGCTCGTTCCGGTGGGCCTGCGAACAGGGCGGTGCCCGCATCGTAGTGTTCAACGTCAGCGGCATCATCCGTCTGAAGTCACCCGTTTACGTGCGTGCTCCCTATATCACCATTGCCGGACAGACGGCACCTGGCGACGGCGTCATCATTGCCGGTGAGTCGTTCCAGGTCGATACCCACGACGTCATCGTGCGCCACATGCGCTTCCGCCGCGGCGAGACGCTGGTCACCAACCGCGAGGACTCCTTCGGCGGCAACCCCGTAGGCAACATCATGATTGACCACTGCTCCTGTGAATGGGGCCTGGACGAGAACATCTCGTTCTATCGCCACATGTTCGACATGCATGACGGCAAGCCCAACCGCAAGGAGCCAACGGTCAACGTCACCATCCAGAATACCATCAGCGCCAAGGCCCTCGACACCTGGAACCACGCCTTCGGCTCGACCATCGGCGGTGAGAACACCACGTTTATGCGCAACTTGTGGGCTGACAACACAGGCCGCAACCCAAGCATCGGCTGGGGAGGCGTCTTCAACTTCGTCAACAACGTCGTCTACAACTGGGTACACCGCACCGCTGACGGCGGCGAGTTCACGACGATGTCGAACTTCATCAACAACTACTACAAGCCCGGTCCCCTGACGGACAAAGACAGTCCTGTCGGTCATCGCATCGTCAAGTCAGAGAGCCGTTCACAGGGCTTGTTCCCCTACAAGCAGTTCGGCCGTGTCTATGCCGTGGGCAATATCATGGAGGGCTTCCCCGAGATTACCAAGGACAACTGGAACGGTGGTATACAGACTGCCGACAAGGACGGCGAGATAGATGCCACGGAGCTGGCACTGATGCGCAGCGACGAGCCCTTCGTCATGCCCTACCTGAAAGTGATGGGTGCTGAGCAGGCCTTCGACTGGGTGCTCTCCAACGCAGGAGCCAATATCCCTTGCCGCGACATTGTTGACCAGCGCATCTGCGAGGAGGTTCGCACAGGTGTGGCCTACTATGTTCCCAACTATGAGAAGGAACTGGCCAAGGTGGAGAAGAAGACCGGCGTCAAGCAGCATCCCTACGGCGACATGTGGGGCCTGCACGAGAAGTCGCAAAACGAAGAGGGCTTCTTCAAATACCGTCGTCTGTCCAACGACTCCTACAAACAGGGCATCATCACCGACCCGCGCCAGATGGGCGGCTATCCCGAGTACAAAGCCTGGGAGCCCTATAAGGACAGCGACGGCGACGGCATGCCCGACGAGTGGGAGACACGCTACGGACTGAACCCCAACAACGCCAGCGATGCCAACGGCGACTGCAACGGCGATGGCTATACCAACATCGAGAAGTACATCAACGGCATTGACCCCAAGACCAAGACCGACTGGCGTAACCTGAACAACAACTACGACACCCTGGCTGCCAAGGGCAAACTGATGTAAGCTATGAAAAAGGTCCTCTATGCAGCAATATTATCGCTGTTCTCCCTGACAACAACCAACGCCCAGTCCGTGCCCCTCAACACCGAGGGGCAGGACTCGGCATACGTAGAGACCATCAAGGGCCGCGCCCAGAAGATAGTCGACGGCCTCGGTCTCACAGATGCCACCAAGGCAGAAAGCGTCCGCAACATCATTGCCAACCGCTACTTCCTGCTCAACGACATACACGCGAAGTACGACAAGGGGCAGCAGGCCGAACGGGACGCCGAACTCTACAAGCACCACTTCGAACTGGCTTCCGCCCTGGCACTTTACCTGACTGACGAGCAGATTGACGCCGTGAAGGACGGCATGACCTACGGTCGTCTGAAGCGCGACTACCAGGCCCAGCTCGACATGATTCCCACGCTTACCGATTTCGAGAAGCAACAGATTCTCGTCTGGCTCAAGGAGGCTCGCGAATACGCCATGGATGCTGCCGACTCGAAGGGCAAGCACTTCTGGTTCGACAAGTACCGCGGCCGTACCAACAACTGGCTCTCCGCCCGCGGCTACGACCTGAAGAAGGAACGCGATGCCTGGATGAAACGGACTCAGAAAAAGTAAAAAGGTAAAAAAGCAAAACATGACAAATGAAATACAGAAATGGGCTAAAAATATGGTAAGGGAGTTTTTACCTTTTTACTTTCTTACCTTTTTACTTTTTATATCTTTTAGCCCCGCAGGGGCGCAGACAGTTCCGATGGATTATTCCTATTGCGGCTACCATCGCTCTGAACAGCCCATTCCGTCTGCACAGGTTGTCACCTATGTGCAACCCTCTGGAGATGATGACGCTGCGCTGTTGCAGGCTGCCATTGACTACATCAGCCAACAGAAGCCCGACAAGCAGACAGGACTGCGCGGTGCCATATTGTTAGGTGAAGGGACGTTCGTGCTGAACAGCCCGCTGCGCATCCGCACCAGTGGTGTCGTACTGCGCGGTAGCGGACGCGAAAAGACCATTATCCGTAAGACGGGCTATGACCGAGGTGCCCTGCTATATATAGAAGGTACGCACGACATCATAGCCAAGGACACCTTTACCATCAGCAACGCAGCTCCCGGTTCCTTATGCCTCACTGCGCAGGCCGCCTCCAATGTCCAGACCGCCTCCAGTGTCCAGGCCGCCTCCAAGGTTCAGGCCGCCTCCAGTGTCCAGGGCGGTTTTGCCGCCCTGAAGGCGGGCTCCCGCCTCGCCATCTGCCGTCCTTCCACGGAGGAATGGATTGCCGCTTTGGGCTGTGCCTCTTTCGGCGGCGGCAAACGCATGGGCTACTGGGCATGGCATCCTGGCGATATTGATGTGACATGGCACCGTACCGTCACCGCCGCCAACGGTAACCAACTGACCCTCGACGCCCCCATCACCTGCAGCATTGAAAGACGCTGGGGTGGTGCCAAGGCCATTGTCTACGAACAGCCAGGACTCATCAGCGAGTGCGGCATAGAGAACCTCACGCTGGAAAGCGACTACGACCATGCCCTGCCGATGGACGAAAGCCACTGCTGGGACGGCATCTATTTGGCCGATGCCGAGGATTGCTGGGTGCGCATGGTGAACTTCCGCCACTTTGCCGGTTCAGCAGTGGTCGTGCAGAAGTCGGCACAGCAGGTGACCGTCGAGGACTGCCAGTCGCTGCAGCCCATATCGGAGATTGGCGGTTTCCGCCGCCGCACCTTCCTGACGTTGGGCGAGAAGGTGCTCTTCCAGCGCTGCTATTCCGAGCACGGCATCAACGACTTCGCTGTCGGACAGACGGCAGCAGGCCCCAATGCTTTCGTGCAGTGTGAGAGCTACGAGTCGTTAGGACCCAGCGGAGCCATCGCGTCGTGGGCACCGGGCATTTTGTTTGACATCGTCAACATCGACGGCAACGACATCTGCTTCAAGAACTGGGAACTGGAGAAATTCGGTGCCGGCTGGAGCACCGCCAACAGCACCCTGTGGCAGTCGACGGCCTCGGGACTGTTCTGCTACTCACCCGACACGCTCAACCGCAACTACTCCATCGGCTGCTGGGGACAGATACAGGGCAATGGCGAATATGCCGAGATGAACGAGCACGTCAGGCCCTATTCGCTCTTTGCCGACCAGCTGGAGAAGCGCTTAGGGCGCGACGTCAGCCAACAATGCCGCATCCTGGAGCGCAGCACCAATGCCAGTAGCTCCCCCACCATCGAGGAGGCGCAGTTGATGGCCATAGAAGCCCTGAAGCCGCGCACCACACTGCAGCAGTGGATAGACTCAGCGGTCTTTACTGGCGACGTTTCGCTAAGAGATTCAAAACAATCCAAAGCATTCAAGAAATCTGAAGCATCTCTGGTTCTCCCCCAGTCCACCTATTCCTTAATCAACGGATGGCTCTGCAAGGATGGCAACGTCCTCGTCGGCGGTAAGCACCAGACACCGTGGTGGAACGGACGCACCACCGATGCCGCTATGGCTAAGGCCAAGCCAGCCCTAACGCGCTTTGTACCCGGTTATGAGGGCACGGGTGGCACCGACCGCATCGACAGCGTCATCGCCTTCATGACGCAGAACCATACGCTGTTGTTCAGCCAGAACTATGGACTCTGGACCGACCGTCGCCGCGACGACCACGAGCGCATCCGCCGCAAGGACGGCGACGCATGGGCACCGTTCTACGAGCAGCCCTTTGCCCGCACCGGCCGTGTGCAAGGCGGCTCTTCCTTATCAGGGAAGGGTTCTGTTCTGGGCGGTTTTGCCGCCCTGGCCTGGGACGGTATGTCGAAGTACGACCTGACCCAGCTCAACCGCTGGTACTTCTGGCGCCTACAGCAGTTCGCCAAGAAAACCGCGCCCATGGGCCTGCTGCTCAAGAACCAGCACTACTTCCAGCATAACATCCTGGAGGCCGGTGCCCACTGGGTAGACTGCCCGTGGCGTACGGCTAACAACGTCAACGGCACGCCGTTCTTGGAGCCAGTCAACTTCACCGGCGACAAGCGCATCTTCACCGCCACCCTGTTCTACGACACCACCAACCCCACCCTGCGCCAGCTGCACCGCCAGTACATCCGGCAGTCGTTAGATGCCTTCAAGGGACAGCCTAACGTCATCCACTCCATCGGCGAGGAGTTCACCGGCCCGCTGCATTTCGTCCAGTTCTGGCTCGACGTCATTGCCGAATGGGAACAGAAGAACGGACATGTGCTGGTAGCCCTGGCCGTCAACAAGGACGTGCAGGACAGCATCCTCGCCGACCCTGTCCGCTCCAAGGTCGTCGACATCATCGACATCGAGCAGTGGTTCTACCACAACAAGGGTGAGTATGCCCCGCCGGGCGGTGTCAACATGGCTCAGCGCCAGTACATGCGCAAGATTCGCACGGGATCAGCTCGTTTCGAGGATGTCTACCGAGCCGTCTCCGAATACCGCACGAAATATCCCGGCAAGGCTGTTGTCTACTCTGCCCAGAAGCATCCCGAAATGGGCTGGGCAGCACTGATGGCAGGCGGTTCCTGTGCCAACGTCCCCGTCACGGACACCAATTTCCTGACGCGTCTTGCTCAGCTGACGCCCCGGCGAGACGGAGACAGCTACCTGCTGACAGGGGCAGACTGCTGGCTCGTCTGCCGAAACAGCAGCGCAACACCTTATATACTGACACTCCCGTCAGGCAAATACACCCTGCACGTCATCGACGGCAAAACGGGCAGCATCCAACCGCAGAAAACCATTACGGGTTCCATCAACCTCGACAGCGACGGAGTGTTCTGGATTACCCGGAAATAGCACAGACAGTCCAAAGGAAAAATGTCATATTTGACATTTTTTCTTTTTTTAATACTTTTTTTGTTCCTATTTTCTTTTTTTCTCTTAACTTTGCAGGCAAAACAAACTACTACACATTACTAATTATTACCTCTGTATGGCTACTAATAATCTGAAAGCTCGTACACAACGTCTGGTATCGCAATTCTGCGCAGGCGACGACAAGGCCTATGCCGAGTTGTACGATATGTATGTGCAAATGCTTTACAACTACGGACTGAAACTAACCAGCGACCAAGAACTACTAAAAGATTGCATCCACGACGTTTTCATCAAGGTTTACGCCAAGCGCCACGAGCAGAATGCCATCAAGAATTTTTGTTCCTATCTGCTGATCTCGCTCAAGAACCGCCTGCTCGACGAGTTCCGCCGACAGACCTTCTCTACGCCCAACGAAGTGGAATCGTACGAATACCGCCAGGCCAAGGAGGACGTGGAACGCGACTATCTAAACGATGAACGAGAGCAGATGCAGTGTGCACAGGTAGCCCATCTGATGCGGAACCTCACCCGCCGCCAGCGCCAGGCCATCACCCTCTACTATCTGGAAGAGCGCAAATACGACGAGATTTGCGACATCCTGCAAATGAACTACCACAGCGTGCGCAACCTCATGCACCGCGGCATGCTGAAACTGCGCGAGGCTGCTCTGTAATATTTCTTCCACATCTTGATGACAATAGCACCGCTGTTTCGTCTTTCATATAGAAATAGACGAAACACGTGAAAAGAGCCATTTACACCAAGGTAGAACAGTTTTTGCGCGATGATGACTTCATCCGCTATGTACTGGACAGCAGCCCTGACAAGGACTCCTATTGGGTGTCCTACCAGACAGCTGCCCCACAGATACGCGCCGCCTACCTGAAAGCCTGTGACATCCTACTCCATCTGGACGACTGCGAACTGCTGACGCCCGAACAGACCCAGGCCCTTAAGCAGCGCATTTTCCGCTCGCTCCATGCCGTTGCCAACTAACAAAGCACTATCATTATGGAAGTCATACAAAGTTTTACCATCGACCACACTCGTCTGAAGCCCGGCATCTACGTGTCACGCGTAGACAGGGGGTTCACCACGTTCGACCTACGCATCACCGAACCCAACAAAGAGCCTGCCGTGGCTCCTGCTGCCATGCACAGCATAGAGCACCTGATGGCGACGTGGTTCCGTAACTCGCAGGCCAAGGACGATGTCGTCTATGTCGGTCCGATGGGCTGCCTTACTGGCATGTATATCATCATGACTGGCACTTACACCGTCGAGGACATGCGCCAGCTCACCATCGAATGTCTGGAGTGGATACTCACGCAGACGGAGGTGCCTGCCACGACGCCCGAAACCTGCGGCAACTACCTGCTCCACGACCTGCCCATGTGCCAATGGGAGTGCCGCCGCTACGCAGACCGTCTGAGGAACGACTTCCATTCGGAGTACGCCAAGCTGCAAATCACCCTCAGCGACGGCCGTGTATTTGCGGATGCATAGTCAGCTATTTCATGATTATCTTGATGGCATCGCCGGCCGTTCTGCCAACCAGTAGACCATGCCTTGTGCCCGCCGCTTGCTGCTGAAATGGAAGCGCGGGTAGTTCATCACCTTACCGATAGACCTGATGGATAGGGCCCGTGTGTCCTGCGAACGATAGCGCTGCTGCAGGCAGGCAGCTATCTCGCCCAATGTCCACCAGTGGCCATCATCATCGTTAGCAGGCTCGCCGAACGTCTCGGCAATCATCTCCACCAATGCATTGACACGCTGGAAGCGCTCGTTCTCTTCTATCAGCACCTCTGTCTCGCTGTCGTCCAGCCAGTAGCGCTCACCCTCGTCCACCAGCTGGTGCAGCTGGGCATAGAGCTGACGATGGTCCAGCGTGTCGCTGAAGTCGATGTCGCCTGTCACCTCCACGCAGACGAAGCGACGTGAACCTGTAGGGTCGTTGAGGGGCTTCGGCTCGTTGGTGGTACCGATGAACGAGGCGTAACGGCGGTATTGCTTCATGGCCTTGCCGTAGGGCGGACGGAACTTGACGTCGGCAGTCGACAGCAGATATTTCAACAGCACTTGCTGACGCTGCGTCACCTTGTCGAACTCGTCGATGTTGATCAGCGCAAACGACGTCAGTCCGAGGTTCAGATCGGTCTCGTTCCTGAACGAGATGCGGTCGTTGTAGTAGTCGCGCAACTCCTGTGGCAGCAGGATGCGGCAGAAACTGGACTTGCCACAGCCTTGGCGGCCTATCAATAAAGGTACGAGGGCATTGCCCGTCAGCGACGAACGTCCCATCCAGTGGGCCACCATGCCGAGGAGCCACGTGCGGAAGTAGTGCTCCCAGTGGGGCTGGCTGGTGGGCACTCTGGCAGCCAGCTCGCTGATGCGGTCGCGACCGTCCCAGCGAGGCAGACGGTCCAGCCAGTCGTTCACGGGGTCGTACTTGTCGATGCGGGTAGAGTCTATGAAACGGTCGATGTCCTTGTCCCACGACTTCAGCCCCAGTTCCTTGGCGCGGATGGTCATGTCGTTGCGGGCCTCCTGGTCCAGGTCGCGGAAGGCGAACGACTCGCTGCTACGCTCACGATACTGGGCTACGCCGGTCATCACGTTCTTGCGCATCTCGAAGTTCGCGTTCAGAAAGGCCTCTGTCTTCATCATCAGCAGCGTATCATCAGGGACGCTCTTCAGCGGGTGGAACTTATGCTTCTCCTGATACTGCTGCAGGTGCTCGACAGTATAGACGGCCTGGAATGTCTTCTGCACCAGCAAGCGGTCGGTATTCAAGACAGGGTGCTCCAGGGTCATCGACTGAGCTACGCCCATTGGGATACCTTCCTCCATGCAACGGGCTGCTAACTGCATCAACAGCTGGGCCTGGCGTTCCTCGCTGGGCAGATCGAAATAGTGCCCCAGCACCGACTCTAATATAAATAGGTAGTTCAGTTGCCAGGTACGCGACACAGAACGGCCAGGAAGCAGGTCTTCGGAGGCTGGGGACGGATGTGGCTGAGCGACAGGATGGCTGACAGCAGAAGTGTCCTCTGCCCGCTTGGAGTCAACATAGAACGGTATAGCATGCTCGTTCCAGCCCAGTTCGGGGTCGGCGGTCAGGTATACGGTACGGTCGAGACGGGGCTCCAGAGCCTCGATGCTGATGTTGAACTGGGCACTATAGGCCTTGCGGGCCATCTGATAAAGCTGGTGATGAAAGACATTGACAGCTTGTTCGTCAGCGGGTAGTGACTTGTCGTGAACCTGTTCGCCGCGACACACAATCTTCACGCTACGTCCGCTGGCACCTAAAAAGCACAGTAGCGTCTGCGGCATGGCCTTGGCGGCTTCACGGAGAACGATGGCTTCATCGTAGGTGGCCAAGTTGTTCACCTCGACAACCACCAGACCGTTGTACCTCAACAGGCGGCGCTGACCGGAACGGTGCTCGTAGACAGCCGTAAAACAGACACGGGGCGGCAAAAAACGGTAGTCGAAAACGGTTTCTACGCGACCGTCCTCCAAGCGACGAGGTTGCATCAAATGGTATATCGCGCGGATATGGCGCACCTTCTCTACATGGTCGCCATCAGCAATCATACGTACCACCTCTTTGAGTGGCACGCGGTTAATGGTCTCTTTTTTGTGCTGCGCTTTCAGCAGCGTGACCTTCAGTTCGTCTACTACAGTCATGGTTGTTAGCTATTTAGTGGATAAATTAGTAATCAGTTCTGCAAAGATACGAAAGTTTATCTTCACTACCAAATAATCAGCGAGTAATTTTTCTCAAATATAATATCACGGCTACTACATTTTCAGCAAAACAAACTACACAACTACACTATATTTAATTATATAGCTATAAATAAGTCATTTACACCATTCCAGAAGCTCATTCAAACTACACTAAAACTACACTAAAACTACACTGAAACTACACTGAAACTACACTGAAACTACACTTCATGACGGTTATTTAGCCAGAAGAGAAGCCCTTTGTCCATCAAAAAAGCATCTTTACGAGTCGGAAACAGCATACTTGCACTAAGGAAACAGCATACTTGCACTAAGAAAACAGCATACTTGCACCAAGGAAACAGCATACTTGCACCAAGGAAACAGCATACTTGCACTAAGGAAACAGCATACTTGCACCAAGGAAACAGCATACTTGCACCAAGGAAACAGCATGCGTTCACCCCGCAAAGGGGCCATTCCCACGGAGGGAACGGCTTTTCTGCGCCGTGCAGGAAAATTTCTTGCGCCGTGCAAACTATCGGAGTCAAGCAACATCCCTTGAAGCCGTACACACCCATCCGATGTAGTTTCAGTGTAGTTTCAGTGTAGTTTCAGTGTAGTTTTTGTGTAGTTTTATTTTTCATCAAAACACTAATATCCAATGCGTTATATCAAAAATGTAGTT
>Ga0247611_10004963_pt1 | contig 18068 bp, 20 predicted proteins | sample 177DNAGHGhighgp2_FD_192422 | JGI IMG/M metagenome (GOLD analysis project Ga0247611, IMG submission 192422) | Sheep rumen microbial communities from Palmerston North, Manawatu-Wanganui, New Zealand - 1770 DNA GHGhigh gp2 | ecosystem: Host-associated > Mammals > Digestive system > Stomach > Rumen... | reverse complement strand
ACCGTAGCATTTCCGCATTTTCCGTCTATACCGCCATTCATTTCAAGGAATTGTTTATAAGCAGGAGCGACCTGCTCAAGTTCCCACTGAAGCCACTTAACACCTTCTCCTGAACTTTCAAACGATAATAAACCTTTAGCTTGAGCATTAGCTTTAGAAGTAATCTGAGCATATGGTTCTTTATATGGATTAACATCTTGTCCGCTTGTTGGAACATAATTGCCTAATTTAGCCCAAAAATCAGCTTTCCAATTATTATCATTAACCCAATATAAAGGACAAGGTTTACCATTTACATCATAATGACGAATAACTCTATGAGCAGGAATATTATATTTTTCCATTAACTTTTTTGTTAATTCTAACGCATTATTAATTGTCTTTTGAGAAGGATAAACTACACCATTTTTGACAGTATCGCATAATTCTATGCTTATACTATTAGAATTATTAACAGTGCCATATAATCTACCGCCAGAATTATTATACTTTTTACCACCTACAGCATAAGCAGAATAATCTTCAGGAACAGCTCTTGTAATGCTATCATCATCTACAAAATAATGAGCCGAAGCTTTCAATATCTTGTTAGCAAAATAATTAGCATTCGACTCATCTGAATCTCCATCATTCCCTGTATAATGGAGTACAATATATTTAATTTTGTCAAAATTACGTTTAGAACCATAATTGGCTCTTTTAGCAATCTTTTCTTTAATTGGAACCATAAAACCTCCAATCTTTATTCAGTTGTAATTGTAACAACACAAGGCTGAGATTCTATTCCATTAACTGTTGCAATAATATTTGCAGTACCTTCAGCAATAGGAGTTAAAACACCATTATCTACTGTAACTACAGTTTCATCACTTGAAGTCCATACGATTTCACTATATGTCGCATCACTAGGAGAAACAGTAGCTTCGAGATTTGGAAAATCTGTATTTCCCAAAACTATATTTACTTCTGATGGATTAATCTCTACTGAATTTACTTCAATTACTGGAATAGATACTGATACTTCACAACTGTCTGTATATCCACCATCCACTGTTGTAACAATAATAATTGTTGTTCCTTCAGCTATTGGAGTTACGATACCATTTTCAACTGTTGCTATAGTTTCATCACCGCTTGTCCATATTACAGAACTATCTGTAGCATCAGAAGGATTAATTTCAACTGTTAAAGCTAATGGCTCTTGTCCAACTTCTAAAGATATAGAATCTTCAACAATCGAAACACTTTCAACATGAATAATGGCTTCAGATACTGTAATTTCACAAGTCGCAGAATAACTACCATCTTCGGTTGTGACAACAACTGTCGCATTACCTTGAGAAACTGCTGTAACAACACCATTATCAACTGTTACAATAGATTCATCAGACGAAAGCCATGAAATATTCTGATTAGTAGCATCCAAAGGCATTACTGTAGCTATCAAAGTAGCACTGTTTCCAATTTCCAATTCTAGTGTAGTATTACTTAATCCTACACCCGTAACAGGAATATCACCTGAAGGAGTTTCTTCATCGTTCAAATACACATAAATAAGATTATTACGAATAATATCCCAAGAATTTACTGTTCTAGCAGATAATTTAGAATCTATAGAATCAATAGAATCTGCATAAATTTTACAGATATTTTCTAATTGTAAATTTTTAATAATAATCTGTGTATTAATTGTTTTTAGCGGATTTAAAAAATCATTTAATGTAATAGCCATTTTAAACCTCACTGTTTACCAAATTGTTCAATAGCTTGTTTAACTCTATCGTAACCAACCATAGCTCCTAATGCACTAAAGAATCCCATAGCTAAAGCAAAAAGAAAATGAATTATAGCAAATGAAACTCCTGTTAAATAGAAATATATAAGTGTTCCTACAAAACCTACAATCATAGCTACAATAAGTACGATTAAGTTATATGTTAAATTTTCCTTTTCATCCATTAATTTTTTAATAGCTTCAACAATCAATGATGTAATAGAAGAAAAGGCAATTAATAAAAAAGTAAAAGCAAAAATACTCATTTTGCACCTCCATTTAACTGAACATTCTCAGTTTCTCAACATTAATTTTTAAACTATTAATAAATTTCTTTATCTCTGAATACGATTCATTTCCAGTTATACTAACTCTAATACAACATGGAATATCAGATTCAGGAACTCTAATTGATAGAAGAGTAGGAGACAATTCTAAATTGCCTACATTACAAGCAGAACCTGTCGAAACATAAAATCCATCTTCGTTTAATAATTCAAGAAGTTCATCTCCACGAACACCTCTAAAACAAAACATCATTATATTAGAGACTTTATGTTCCATAACATCAGCAATTTCATAGCTATCAGGAATATTTCTTAATACTTCATCAGATAAATAATGTGATATAATTTCATTTTTACTTACGTGTTTATACCAATATCTGACCGCAGTTCCTAAAGAAATGATACCTAAAACATTTTCTGTTCCGCCAAATAATCCTTTTTCTTGAGAGCCAAAAATTAAAGGTTTTAATTCTTCCATCGAATTATAGTAAACAACTCCTACACCTTTTAAAGCTCCAATTTTATGAGCAGAAAAAGTATAAAAATCAGCACCTAATTGATTTGAATATAATTTAAAATGTGGAATATAAGCTGTCGCATCTGCAACAACAATTCCATTTTTATTCTTAATCAACTCAATTATTCTTTCATTACTTTGACATACTCCTATTTCAGAATTTGTCATTTCATAGCAAAAAACTATTTTTTGTTTATGTATTTTATTTATCCTTTGTTTTACCCAATCTAAATCTATATATCCCTTTTTTGTCATTTGGACTGCGCAATGAAATGGCTTATTTTCGCAAGCTAATCGCATAGATTTATGACAAGTTGGAGTATATAAATACAGATAGTTATCATTCAATCCATGAATGACTAGATTATTACTTGCAGAACCAGAACTTGTGAAAATAACATTTTCTTTATTTCCATTCAAAAATTCTGCAACATTAGCTCTACATTCCTCAAGCTTTTTTTTAACGGTTATCCCTTCAGCGTGAACAGAAGAAGGATTACCATATGAATCTAGCCAATCTACAATTGTCTGTTTTACTTCAGGTAATAAAGGAGTAGTTGCGGCATTATCTAGATACATAGTCTTCCCCCACAAATTCATTATTTATATAAAAATTTTTTAAAACTTCAAATAATCGTGGTGATTTCTTATACTTCCAAACAGTATTCCCTTCAACTATCTTTACAAACGTATATCTAATACCACAACGTTTTAATTCTTTCATTTCATATAAATTTGAAGTAGAATATTCGTTATCTATTTTCATGTTAATCCTTTCAATCCCAACGTAAAAAATAACCATACAATCTTTTATGAGTGTATGGTTATCAAACACTCATATTATCTTTTCCTTCTTCCCTGATTACGTCCTTTTTTGGATGTATCAGCTTTCTGTACTTGAGGTTCAAGTACCTTTTCTTCTGTCATAATATCCTCAAGAATATTACGAATGTTTTCGTTAAATGTATAAAGAACTTTCAAATCACATTTCGCTAATTTTACTTTAGCATCTTTTTTTGAAATTCTACCTTGAGCATAATCACTTGCAATTTCATATACAGCTTTGCAATTTTCATCATGCCACATGAGCATCCATTGAGGTGAATTTAATGATTTTTCACAATGAGAACAGAAGAAATATTCTTTACCACAAGTTTTACAAATTCTATTTGCCTGTGCCATATTTTCCTCCAAAAATTATGAGGGAGCAAAAGCCCCCTCATTTATCATTAAATTAATCAGCATCAATTTCATCAACAAAATAGATTCTGAAAAGTTCCTTATCATCTGAGCAATAATCAATCTCAAGAGTAGCATTGATATCCATTGTAGGAGACTCAGGATTGAATGAAATAGTCTGCTCAGGAGAAATCTTGAATGATGGCATTTCAACATAAGCTGCCTTGATTTCATCCTTTGAACATGGGTCATAGTAAAGAACCTTGAGCAACATATTTACAGATGAAGGGAATTGCTTTGCAGAATTTGTGATAATAGCACCTGAGATAAATGTTCTCTGATACTTAATCATAAAATAATCTGCTTCTGGGTCTGTTGGAAGAGTAACAGTTGTTGTTCCATCAGGAGTTGTTGTTACTGTACATGTGTAAACCTTATTATCTGTTGTATTAACGTATGTTGTTGTTTCGTTACCAACAGAAGGAAGTTCTGTAACAACACTAATTACTGCTGAAGTAACTTCTGTATACTCTGTATTTGTAGAATCCCATACATAAGCTTTTGCATTTGTAACATCAATATAAGTCTTTGTTGCATCGCCTGCTGAAGGGAATGCACTCTGGTCTGTTGCAACAACATATGTAGCAGATACATCATTAAATGTATAAATTGTTGTACTACCTGTTGTAATAGCAAACTCTGTGTCTGAAGCTGTTAAACCGAGTGTATAATTCTTTCCAAGGTTTCCATCTCCAAAATACTGACTTACAGTAATTGAACCGGATACTACGTTAGAAAGAACGGCTGAACCATCAGAAGCCTTGACCTTGATAATCTTTGGTGCAATAAGAGCGTTGCCCTGTGTTGCAATATCTGTTGTTGCACCTGAAGCGGCAATAACATTACCATTCAAGAAAGCATTTGTAGCTGTAAACTCACCCTGCTTAGAACGGAAGTTACGAAGAACGATATTACCATCTTTATCTGTGACATCTGTAGATTCTGCTGTTACAGAAATCTGTGCTTCAGAAAGCTGTGTCAAAACATAAAGTGGGTCGCCTGTTGAGATATTTGATGCAAGACCATACAAAATATCTTTAACGATAATATCACCTAACTTGAATGACATAATCTTTTCCTCCTTATTTTTCTAATAAAAAAAGCCGAGGGCTATCCTCGACCTATAACTCTTTAATTTACACTCCGCAAAAAATCAAAATTTTCTTTAGGAACCTTAGATACATCACAAAATCCCGAATAACTTCCTTGCGTAAGTGCTCTTGTGGCTTCATAAACTTGAAGTCTTTTTATAGAATCGTAAAATTCTACGTAACCTACATTTCTTAATTCGTCTTTTTTGTATTTAAACCCTGGGTGGTTAAGAGCAAATGAAATCATTTGAACTAAAGAAGAACCTTTAGACTCAGCCAATTTTTTAGCTTCATCAGCTCGTGCTTTTGCTATAATTTCTTTTTTTAACGATTTACTTTTTACAAATTCATTTTCTAAAGTTACTCCAAACATGAAACATAAATATTTTCTGATTTTAAGATAAATATCTTCATCAATTTCCATTCCAAGTTTCTCAGAATATAGTATTGGTACAGGCTCATTATTCTCATTCATTTTAGCTACCAAATCAAATGAACTAAAATCAAAATCTTTGAATAATATCCTTGTCTGCTCAGGAGTTATTGTCTTTAGTAATAAAGAAAATAATTCAAAATCACTAACATCATTCCAATCAATACCTAAATCCCATAATTGAACTCTAAAAGCTGTTGTATTTGTAGTAAAAGGAGCAATTGTAGCATAAAAACTTTTTTCACCCATATCAATAACATCTTGAATTGTAGGTTGACGTATTATAATACCATCAGCAACTCTATAATCCTCCCCAAAATATAGTCTTAAAACATCTATATCAGGAACTTTATCTGAAATAGATTTATAATAATCTATATTTTGTTGATATAATCCTTCAACATCAATCGAAGGAATATTTCTTCCATTCAATCCTTCAGCCATAATAATCACCTCTTAGTCTTATTAACAAAAGCTGTTCCAGCGCTATCCGTAATAACAAGATTATTAGGCATTGTTGCTTGAAACTTTAAGACTTTAGTTATGTAATTATTATCAGTAACAGATTCTCCTTCATAAATTGGAATAGCACTAGACATAGTAGAACTAGACCAAGCCATCAATTCACGAATTATACCGCCAATCAAATCATGACGAGCAATTCCCGTTACTTTGTCGATTGAATCTTTTTCATGAACAATAATTGTAAATGTGATAACAAAATATTTCATTTCTGAGTTGTATCGCATATTTTCATCAGTAGATGTTTGATAACAAATATAATTAGCAACTACATCTTGAGTTTCAGGAATAAATAAAAAAGGACGAATTAAAGATGTATCACCAAAATAAACATCCCATTCGCCAGTATCATTTAAACTTCCATCTTCATTGAAAAGTTCCACTTCATATTCTTCGTTATTTAAAGCCCATAATAATTTAGGGCAACCTAACATCATACTTTTGATTTTCTCCTTCAGACGAATAGTATCATCATCGGGATTGCTTAAATATCCTTGCAACTGTGAAATCATTTGCTCTTTTGTTGAAAAACCAAGGGTTTTAATCATTTCTTCTCGTTCCATGTTTAATCCCCCTTAATTCTTCAATTCAAGCTCAATTTCGCCAACAATATCATCTACAATACATTTCACTTTTAAAATCTTAGATAGCAAAGATAAATCTTTACCAATCTTGATTTTAATTTTATTATTCTCAGATTGAGAAAGCCAAGTGATTAACTCACTTTCAGTATATTCTTCATCTCCAATAAAACATTTCCAATTTTCTTGAGATATTTGTTCTATGTAGTTAGAAGTAATATCATTACCATCTGCATCTAAGAATGTAACTGTAAGCAGTTTGTAAGAACCGCCAAGTTTTAAATGATTATTTAGAGCAGTAATATTTGCAATAGTTGTTGTAATCGTTTCGTCATCAATTGGCTTAATATCATTAACATAATAATCAGCATACATATCACCTGTATCCCAATCGACATAATCTGTATGGTCATCAAATACAGTTTGTTTATAAGTCAATTTTAAAATACCACGAGGGTTTAAATCTTGAATCTTAGAAACAAACCATACAGAAGGATTTGGTTTTAAAGTTGATATTATTAATCTCTGATTTTCTTCGTTATCTTCAGAAAGATAATGAATACGTTCTGTTAAATCATTAATTGGTAGCCATATTTGATTAACATTATCTAAACCTAAAGTTACATCAGCTTCCCAAACACCGGAAGTATAACTTTTTTGGTCTCTTAAGCAACCCCACATCTGTCTTTTTATTCTTTTATTATCACGATTCTCAATCCAACACAATTTATAGTCGCATGGGAGAATTGAAAACTTTACAAACTGATTTGCTATTTCTTTTGCAACAATTAACCATCTACGATAAATACCTTTATCGTCAGGAATATCACAATACAAACCTATAGCAAATTCATTTCTATATTTATTTGCATAATCAGTTTCGTAATAATATAATTCATCACCTTCTATAAAATCATATGCTTGACTAGGACGAAACATCAAATGATATTCCACTTGGTCGCTAGAAATAGAAGAGTATTTTGTAATTATAAATTTAGCATCAATTCTATGTTTTGTTGTGTTATCATAAGTCATTCCTTTATTCATTAAAGGTGTATCATCATGCTTATAATCATAGATATAACAGACACGACTTTGAGGGTCATTGTACCATGTTTCTTCCATGGCATAATCAGACTGCTCTTTTAATTGTTGCCCGACTGTACGAGCACCATTCCATTTAATTTGGTTTACTCTGCGGGCTAAGTCTAGTGAAGGCAATTTTCTCCCTCCATTTCTTCAAACATATTCTTGATATAATTATGAGAATCAAGAATAAGTCGTCTATACTCGCAATAATTAAAATCATCACTTTGCGCCATATCAAAAGCAGATTGGAGAGTAGCAAGTAAAGCTACCATCTGCACAGGACAGCCAAGTAACTCATTTAAGCCACCAAATCTATACAAGAGATTAGTGAAATAGATTATAAAATCTTTATCACTTGCAAATATCTCTTGTTCAACATTTTTGTCTTTATAAAGAAGAAGTTTATGCACTTCATTGTGCATGAGTCTAGAATTTAATTGAATTTGTTCACTTGAAAATTCGCCATAAAGATGTTTCATAAACTTAATTACTCCTGTAAATAATCATTGTATAAATAACCATGATTTCTACACATCTTAGCTAATTGAGTTTCAAGAGAATTTAAACGTTCTGCATTAAGCTTATTTGCATTATTTAGAACTTTTTCTTCCTTACCGCCTATTGCCATTCCAATATAAGTAATGTCATCAACTTTTGGCTTCATCCATTCAATTGTCATAGCAAGAGCAAATAATTCAATTACATATTCTTCCTCGACATCATCACTAGCACCAGTAATAGTGTTGTTAAGAATCCATGTAATTTCTTCACTAGAATCATCTAGTGTAAGAGTAGAAAAGAGCTTTCTAATGCGCACGTTACCTACCACCGAATGCAATCTTTCAATATAAATTTCAAGCAAATCTTCTTCATCAAGAGACAATTCTTTAGGGTCATTTATTTTATTTCTAACCCTTGAAAATATTTTTTCATAAGGAAGAGCCATAAAGCACCTCCTTTACTAACGTGTTATTTCAGAAATCAGATTTAAGTCTGTATCAAAAATTTCGTCAAGAGCTTTAATCTTTTTTACAGAATCAATCTGTCCTAGAGCAACCTGATTTGAAGCAATCTTCATAAGAGTATCGACCGCACTCTTAGGTAAGGCATTTATTTCAGAAATCATTTGCTCTACAGGATGCTGTAGAATATCATTAAGCTCTTTTACAGTATAATTCTGCTCATAGAATTTCTTTAAGAAAGGGAATTCCTCAACAAAATCTTCATCATCAATGATAAAAAATGGATTAAATACATAGCCGCTCTTTTGCAAAACAAGAGCTTGTAAATCTCTATATTCAACCTCAACTACATCTCCATAATTAGTCCATTGATAAGGCATTTTTGTTTTAAAACCTTCCAAAAATAACTGTCCAGTAACAACTGAACGACACTTAATACCTTCTGATGGGTCAAATGTCTTTTTCTTTGCAGGCTTTGGAGTAGATTTCTTTTCTTCCTTCTTTGGAGAATCATTCTTCTCAACTTTTGTTTCATCTACAGAATCTGTATTTTTTTCAATAGTCTCTTTTGCATTATACTTTGCCATTTTATAATCCTTTCCATCCTTAAAGGGGAGTCTAATTATTTGCTCCCCTTATTTACATTAAATATTAAGGTAATGTCCATTCACCCATAATTCTACCAAGTACAGTACCAACGCCTAAACGTCTCTGAACTTCATAGCTCATAAGGTCATCCCAACGTCCATTTGATTCACCCTTATCTGTAACTTCTGTGATTTCTGTATCACCTTCATCAATAAACTTGATAGGCTTATCACCAGAACCTACTGCAAGAAAAACAAGTTTCTTATCAGACATAAGCTTTGCAGTAGAAGCAAGAGATTTATCACTAAATCTCTGAGGAATTTCTACAAGACGAGTACCTTCATAAATACCAATTGTACCTGTTTGAGCTACAGAATCTCTTTGTTCCTTTGCGGCCCACTGTACATCAGCAAGAGATGTAATCTTCTTGAGAGCAGTCTTTGTACCCATAACAACTACATCAGCACCATCATTTGCAGCTGAAACTGCTTCGATAATGTCATCAAATGCTTGCTTTGATGTAGATGAAAGAGCGCCAGAACCAACAACAGCAGCAGGAAGTTTAGAACTAAGATTTGTAACCTCTGCATAAACGAGTTGCTGAATAAGCTTAATAAATGCTTTAGCAATAGCTTCAACCATTTCTGTCCACTGTGTCTGACCGATGACATACTTATTGATATCTTCACCAATCTTTACGCCATATCTTGCAGTAGGAATAGTGATAGGAGCATTCTTACCAACTCTCTGCAAAATGTGGTCATGGTGAGACTCGCCCATCTTAGTAATAGCAAGAATAGTATCTTTATCTGCGATAAAGTCTTGTCTATCACCATAAGCGATATTCTTTGATTCTACAAGGTCATTAAACCATTCGCTTCCATCAAAACCAACACTGATATATTCATCAATTGTGTCTTCGATAATATCGAACCACTCTCTACCGTGGTCTCTAAGTGCTCTACGCATTTCTTTCTTTGACATACCCTTAGTAATGCCAAGAACTTCCATAGAAAATGCGTAAATCTTTTCATTTGCTTCGTTCTTTGAAATTACACGACCTGTTGCTTCGTCATAAATCTCACGACCAAGAGCTACATCCTTCATGAGCTGAGAAATCTGCTCATAAGTTGTTTTATGATTAGCAAACACATTCAAAACGTGTTGTGAAAAATTCTTTCCCATTTCTTTTCTCCTTTCCTAGAATTAAGGTGCAACAACATACTTACCACTTGCATAAGTGAGAGTTTTACCTACAACTGGTGTTCCATTGAAAGCGTTTGTTGAGAGCGAAATAATATCACCCTTAGAAAGTGTGTACGCTCTAACTACATCACCTGTCTTATTGTAGAAAAGAGATTCATCTTGAAAATCTCTTTCTCCATAAGGACTAACTGGTGAATTATAAACAAACAGAAGAGTAGTATCTGCTGTTACTTCTACATAAAACTGTGTAGAATCATCAGGATTTACTGCTTGAATAACTCCTGCAAAGTCATTTGTAGCACCAAGTGTTCCTTCAAGATAATTATCAAAAGAATTCCAAGCACCACGAACAACAAGTTCGCCGTTATCATGGTTTGCTGTTAAAGTGATATTAAATTGATGAGCGCCACCCATACCAGCAAGCACTTTTGAAGGGAATGCAACATTATGTGTACCCTTTGTAATATCAATTGCCATTACGTTTTCCTCCTTATTTTTTTACAATAAAAAAGAGTCGATAAATCGACTCATTAACTACTTTTTTACTGTCCGTATAGGACTAATTATTCAATTCTGTCTGAAAAAGACTATGTTACTTATCAGAGAAAATTCCACCATATTTACTTGTAACTACACTTTCAGACTTAGCTGGAATTGCAAACATTCTTCCTGACTTTTGCTTGTCAAATTTTGAGAAATTGCCATTTCCCAAAGCAAAATCAGCAACAATAAGTTTAAGTTTTGTCTCCAACTCGTCCAAAGAATAATTATTTGCTTCATTTACAAGAGCTTTATATTCCTCGGAATCTCTGATAATTTCAAATCTTTCATCTTCAAGAAGTTCGTTTTTCTTAGTCTCAAACTCAGCCTTTTCTGAATTTTGTTTAAATTCTTTAAGAGCTTCATAATTAGACTTCATTTCTGCAAGAGCATCAACTTCTTCTTGAGTCAAAAATTGCTCATAAACCTGAACTCTGTCTCCAACTAAAGAATACTCTTCATTTTCAACTTTATAATCCTGTCTGTAATGTCTACCATTAAAATAACCGTGCATGACAACATAGTTTGGATTCTCATAACAAGTTACTCCATACCATTCATTATCAGCTTCTTCATAAGTAGAACATACCAATTCATATAAAGCGTTAACTTTTTCCTGAAGTGAGAGAGCAAAATCATCTGTTTTCTTCTTGCTACCATCACTAGAAGTATCATCATCTTCTTGTTGATTTGTGGTTACAACATCATCAGAACTTGATTCATCATCATTCGAACTATCAGTTCCTAATTTAGGATTAGAATCAGAATTATCTTCAGATGTATTAGTTCCCTCAGAATTGTCTTCGGAAGAAGTATCTGGGTCAACTTCATCATCAAAAAGTTCAGCAAATTTAGCTTCTAATTCTTCATCAGATAAGTTTTCATAATCAAAATCAATGTCTTCAATTGTCTTACCATATTTAGCAAGCAACTCTTCAAACTTACTCACTGTCTCTTTTCCTCCTTCCTTTGAATTATTTATCGCTAAATCGGAAATTTTAGAATCTAAAGTTTCCAACATTGCAATTATTTTTTCTTCAGAACTAAAAAATACAGAATTAACATCTTTACTGAAATCTGCAATATCAGCACGACTTCCGAGCATTCCTTCCTCAATTGGAGTTCCATCTTTCTCTCTTCCTAACAAAGTCGAACCACTGACATAAAATTCCTCTAATACTAAGCATTTATCTTTTGCATCATAAGATAATTCATCAATAGCTAATTCAACGGAATTTTTAGTGCCTTTTTTGCGTTCTATAATCTCACAAGCTTTTGTGTAATCTCTAGGAATATACGCATATGCACATACAAAATCTTTATCTACCTTATCATCATGTTCCCAAAAAGCAGGTTCTGAAGAAAAAGAGCCAACTTGTTTTTCAATATAATTAATCTCAATTTCTCCGTCTTCGTTTTCTACAAATTCCATTTCATGAGATTCAAAATCCCATTCTCCATTATCTAGCTGATGAATAGCGGCTAAAACAGGTCTATCAGGAATTGTTTTCATAGCCCTATCTGCTGAATCGTGCGGAACTTTTGAACCATTTCGATTAAGTCCATCATGAAACATTTTGAATTTAAGTCTCATCATACCACGGTGAGTTTCATCAACATTATCTTCAACTTCAAAAGTAGTAGGAACACTAACCGCTAACTGATAACCACTGTCTTTAGAAGAAAATCTAACAAAATTCCGAGTTTGACAAAATTGTAATAATTGTTCAATTGTCAAAATCTTTTTATATCTTTTAGACATATCACTCCTTTCTAAATACAGAGTTTATTCATGTATTTAATTTTATTTTCATCAACAGAAAAATTCTGTTTTCCACTTACTAAAAACGTATATACTCCATTTGAATTTTTTACTTCTACAAGTCCTTCTTCAAGAAGTTTCTTACGAGTATCTTCATCTTGTGTACATACAAAAGTTTTTAATTCATTATCCATTCAATCCACCACCTTATTTGTCATTTTTGCCTTGGTCACGAGTTTCTGCACCTTCATCAGTTAACTCAGTAACATCTTTTTCCTGTCCACCTGATTGACTATCACTTTGAGTATAAGATGTACTTAAAGGTCTTAGTTTACTAGACAGTTCTAAAGCTTCTTCCTCTAAGAAATTAAGAGCAAGTGTATCAAGCTCAGAAAATCCACTCATAGAATTAATTGCAAGTTTTGTAGGCAATCCATTCTGTGCATTTTCAAGTAATTCTTTTCTTAAATTTTCTTTTGTGTATACGGAAACTTCAAACAATTTTATTCTGCATGGCTTAGATACATATCTAGAAACAAAAGAATTTATCCACGCTTCAGTTTGAGGTAGAAGAGAAGAAATAGCGAATTCAGTATCTGCTTTTACTACAGCTTCAAATGCTGCACTTGTTTTTAAATCAACACTATTTAAAATTTGAGCACCACCTGAAGTATTTAAGACTGTTTCAGTGGCTTCTTGAACTCTTTTTGTGTCTGTAGCTACATCTTTATTAAATACAATAGGCTCAACTGGAATTGGACTCAAAACAGCATCTACGAATGATGGCAATGAAGCTTTTAACTTATTAAAATAAGCAACAGCGGTTTCAGGGTCTACTGAAAAATCATCAGGTGTATTACTGTTTTTTAAAAGTGGAAGAGTAAGAACTAATAATTTATATATTTCCTCTTCACTAGCAATAGCTTGAACATCTTCCTCTTCTAGTAAACCTAGAAAACTAGAGAACAAACCGGCAAAAGGAGGGATTAATGTTTCCCAATCCTCAGCTCTAAATTTTAAACAAACAGAATATTCTTGTGGCATAGTCACCCACTTAATTCCACTTGATTGATATTCATTCCACATAGAACTAAAAGGTTCTCCCCATAATTCCAAAAACTCCTGATTTCGATTGAAATAAGACATATCAAAAGCATAAGCGAAAGTTCCATCATCCCATACACCTTGTATTTTGCAATACGAAGGATTTAAAGGCAAAAAGAACATTGATGGATAAGTCTCTGAATTTTCATCAAAATATACAGCTCCAAAAAACGCATCTTCTGTAAAACAAGTAACATAAACCTTTAAAAACTCAAGTTGTAAACCCATTTTATTAAGAAGAGTTAAAGTTTCATAATAGCTTTGAAGTATTTCATCCTTATTATTATCTTCAGATGGATTATATGGAGGAATAATACTTCTTGCATCTAAACAAAACATATTAGCATTATATTTAATAAGACGATAATATACCTGACATCTTGTAGCTAAATATCTAGAGACATCACGCAACATAGATTCATAATTTGAAGGATTCTCCAAATATGTTCTAAGATTTTCTTTAGTAATCCTTGTAATTCCTCTTTGTTTAGTAGATTTAGTTACATCTGTCAATTTCATTACAGCTTCTTGATTAGAATCAAAATTCGCTTGAGCTTTTGCATAATCTTCCCACCATTGTCTTATTTCTTCAGCAGTAGGTTGCTTCGAAGTGCTAGAAGTAGTACCCGAAGTCAACTCGTTAATCTTTTTACGAGTTTTATATTTACTTTCTTGTGCCATTAGCACTCCTTTCTTAATACGCCCTCACACGTTTTGCTTTAACTATTGGGAGCATATCTACTATTTTATTTCCAGATTCTTGAGGTTTTTGTTTAACCGCAAGGTCACGACAAACCTTATAATTCATCATGATAGAAGAGTATCTATCCTTTCGCATACCGCTAGTTTCATATACTTTAACATTTGTTCCATTAACTTCATGTTCAAGATTAATTAATTCATTAACTAATAATGAAGTTTGGATATATGGTAATTTTAATAAAGATTGTTCTCTTTGAGTAAATTGTTTATATCCACGAATTTTCTTTAATTCATCCTCAATATCTACATCTGTTCTTAACAAATTAATATTTCCATTTTGAAATCCAGCTCTAAGTGATTGAGCAGCATTAGAATTAAATCTTGCATCAGCTTTTATAGACCAAATAACTTTATTAGCACCTTTGACTTTACAACGTTCAGCCATACTTGTATCGTTTATACAAGTCATAGCATTATATGTTACATTGTATTCAGGGTCGTACTGATTTTTAATAATATAATCAAAAACACCAAGACCTGAACCATTTGTATCTATTACTAAATCTGTACATTTATACTGATAAAATAAACGCATTGTTAATAAACCTAATTCATCAGTAGTAAGTCCTTCATGTGATTCACCATATACAAAATTAGTTGTGAGGTCATTATTATCTGTAGGAACAGCACTATTAATCCATAATGCTGAAGCATCATTATTATTCTTTTTAGAACTCATTAAAGCAACATCGACAGATAAAATTCTTTTTTCTTTAAGCGATAATTCAGGAACGCTAATATGATGATTTTTATAAATCTCTAATGGATAAAAAGCATTTTTTATTTTTCTACGAGAATTAATATCATCAAAATTAAAGAACTCGTCACCATTTGAGCCAGCCCAAAATCCACCCATTTCCATTTCCCAAGAAATAGGGTCAAAATCAGCTTCAGACATTTCATCTTCAACTTGTTCTCTTGATAACAATCCCTCTTTAATAGATAACTGATATGGTAAATCTACACAAAAATAACGTTTTGAATCGTCTAGCATATTCGCAAAATATGATTTAAAACGCTCAAAAGACCAATGACTTCCATACCAAGCTGAACTTGCATACATCTGAATATTTCGTTCTATTAAATGTTTATATTCAGGTTTATTTAGATAACCCGGTTGTCTAGGAGCAGTAAGGAATTTTTTAATTACAGTATCAATAATTCCTTTATCTACCATTCTATATTCATCCAAAAAAATAACATTAGCTCTATTATGTCTAGCTGAATCACTTGCGGTAACTACTCTTATAAAACTACCATTTTTAAAAATACATTCCGCTTTATTTATTGAATCAGAAATAGATTCTATTTCCGCTCGTAAATTTGCAGAACCCCAATCATGTTCTTTCATAAAATCATCTTTTATTTTTTGAATAATTTCTATTGATTGAGCTTTATATCCCGAAGCAACTATTATCTTAGTACCAGGGAATAATATACAACGAATAACCATATATAAAGCCATAAGCCACGATTTTCCCTGACCTCTTGCGGCGATATATATAAAATTCGTTGACCACATCATGATATATATCAAAATCTTTTGAAATAATTTGAGTTCTATTTTCAAATAGTCTTTGGCAAATCTTTGTGGATTTTTTCTATAAAAGGCTCCCCAATAAGCAACACCTTCCATTAATCGTTCAGATTTCTCTTTATAAACGGCTTTTATGGTTTTGGCGGTACTTTTAGAGTTGCCTTTATTCGCTTTCATCCTGACCTCCAAATACTTTGGCAAAAATAGCTTCGCTATCTTCATCTTCGTCAGCATGAGGTGGATTTACAGTATATTTCTTCATTTCTTCTTCATACGCAGTAGCAAAGTTGTTTTTTATACCAAGCACTTTACAAATATGACCTTTAAAAAAGGTATCTATATACTTTCCAATTGAATCTACATCTTTTAAACTAGGGTCTATCTCTGGCAAAGGTCTTTCTTCTTCATATTTTTGAATAAGAGTTCCTAATGTTTGTGCTTCAGAAAAAGCATCCATTGTATTCTGCTTAGGCTTTAAATTACCTGCATCAAGCCAATCCTGATATGCTTTATCTAAATCTTTAGTAGGTAATCCCTTTTTTATTGCCATATGTCTCTGAAGTTTTACCATTGACAATCCAATAAAAACTTCTTCTTGAGCTTTAGTGCTACATTCATAACGTGCAATCCAATCTTTGTATTCATTTTCAAGAAACATTATTTCTTCATCAGAATAAGAATTACCAAATCGTTTTCTGCCATCTTTTACTGTAGCTTTTACGATTTTTGTTTCCTCGACCGCTTCTTCGTCAATAGAAATAGTAGTACCAAAATCAGAATCTTCCCACGTTTCATAGTCTTTAAAATTTGGAAGTGAGTTAAGACCACGCATATAAGAGCCAAAAGCAGAAGGATGTTCATCAAAAACTCCATTATCTGCATTTCTATCATTTACATTCTTAACACATTGTTCATACCAACTATCAATATATGGTCTATCCATAAATCTAAGAACTTTTTGAACTGACTCTTTACATTCCTTAGATTTTTCTCTATGACTCGAACGTTGTTCTGCCATTAATTTCAAACAACTCTTACAAACAGGAAACCAACCCGTAGCCCATCTAGAATCTCTATAAAAATCTGTTGCTGTTCCTGTTCCTAAATAAGAACTTCTATACTCATTACATTTAGGACATAAAAGAACTCTTTGTTCTAGCATTCTGTTATAATCTTCAGCTAACAAATTATATTCTTTTCTGACCTTTCCAACAGTAAGGGCTTTTATTTCAGCCTCTGTTTTAGCTTGTCTTACTTTAGCCATTACCATCACATCCTTTCATTCCAAAAAAGGGAACTACTCACCCTTGAGGTAAGTAATTCCCTACTTAATTGGTGTACGCATAGCGACACCTCCTGTAATAAAATTTCGCCTTGCGGTGGCGATAACCGTTTTGCGGATAATCCGCTATATTCAAACTTAATCAAAGATTGATTGCTAAATTACAATAAGCACGACCTATTAAAATAGCATCTGATATATCATCAGATTCAATATCTTTTCCATATAATTCAAATACTTTTTCTTTACCCCATTGTTTTAATTCTTCACGTTTACGAGGTAATTTTTCATCAGCATTTTTAATAATTTTTCTCCATTCTGTAGGACGTAAAGAATCATAAGCAATATGCTTTTCAACACATTTACCCATAATCGCTCCTAAAATAAGAGTTAAATTTCTTTGAGCTTCAGCATTTCTAACAACTACAGTAGTTTCTGTGATTATTATTTGAGGATTTTCGCTAGCAATCAATTGATAGATTTGGCTAATCATATCATTTATTCTAGTTTTTGCTATCTTGTCGCAAGAACAATCAATAACTCCGCTAGTCTGATATTCTCCGTCAATATAAATTGCATATCCCGTATATTTAGTTGAAGTATCAAAAGATATTAATTTAGTCGTACCAATCCCTCCAATCTTTTACAAAAAAATAGAAGAGTAGTAATACTCTTCTTAAATGAGAATTCGAGATTCGAACTCGATTAACTATATGTCATCCTTTACCATATATAAGGAAATCTCAAAAAGGGCGATTTTTAAGGTTGTTCGCCCATCAACCTTACTACTTA
>Ga0247611_10004962_pt1 | contig 18071 bp, 27 predicted proteins | sample 177DNAGHGhighgp2_FD_192422 | JGI IMG/M metagenome (GOLD analysis project Ga0247611, IMG submission 192422) | Sheep rumen microbial communities from Palmerston North, Manawatu-Wanganui, New Zealand - 1770 DNA GHGhigh gp2 | ecosystem: Host-associated > Mammals > Digestive system > Stomach > Rumen... | reverse complement strand
TTTCTTATTCAGCGCATCAACATACCAGTGCCATTCTGAGTTATGGCCTTTGTTTTCATCGTAAAACAAAGTGCCGTATTCATAGCCGACTGCGGCGTGGGCCATTTCGTGGAGAATAACTTCAAGCGCTTCTTTCTGCTCAAGATCTAGCACTATTTCACTTATCTCAACGCTTGGCTCTTTGACTTTTCCGTTAAAGCGAAGTCTTGCCATTGCAAACGCTGGGTTGCCGTTCTTATCGTGGACTAATTCGCTGCAGGTTTCTATTTTTGTGTTAAGCAAGTCAGAAGTAAACTCGCCAAAAACATCTGAGTTTTCATTTACAAGTTTTACCCAAACTTTCTTAATTAATTCGGAATTTGTCATATTAGTTAGTTGCTGAAATATTCTGCTAACTCAAATGAACAGGACTCGATAATGACTTGTGTATTCTTCTCTTAATATCTGAAAAACTCTTTCAAAACCGCATCGTACTTCTTCGTTCTCTCTTACGCCTAATTCTTGCTTTACAAGTTCATAAAAGCGCAGTCTCCCCACATAGGATAAGTTTTTAGCAGAAGCAAATTCCTCCGCGGAACTTGCCACCTGCTCATGCGCAAACCGAAAGTTAAACATTATTTCACATTTGGGTAGTTAAGCCAATAATCTTCATCAACATCAGCAGCCCATGAGAATTTTTCTTGCAGGCCTTTGCTGTAAATTTTTGATAAGTCAATGTTCATCTTTTTGCAGAATGACATCGTAATTTTCGGCGAAGAGTACGCGCCTTTTGATGTGCCCAATGAATAATTCTTAGTAGCGTCTTTCAACTCACGGTTGATTTTTGCGGACTCAATACGGCTTTCCGCTTTCTTAAGCTGCTCACGTGCCTTCTGTTCTTTGACGTCTATATCAGCAAGTTTTTGTTTAAGTTCTGCGCCGGCCAACTTTTCACGCGCTTTTGCTCTGTCCTGATTAAACTTCAAAATCTGTTCTGCAAATTTACGCTTGCGCTCTTTGAAGTTGTCTTGCGCTTTAACGATTTTATCATCAAGTTTGCTAGTCTGTTCATTGAAATTTTTCGCAACATCGTGCTGATGATTGAGTTTCTTTGCGACTGCAAGGTTAGCGTCATTAAACGCTTGTATCTTGCGGGCTTCGCTCCAGTTAGGGTCCCACTTTGTGTTGCGCAGCTCTTCACAAAGGATTTTGGTACCAAGTGCAGTACGGAACAATTTTGGAGTAAGTTCAGGCATACATTCTTTAAGAAAGCCAGTTACTGTTCCTGCTGTCGCATCAAAGAGTTGATCTTCATCAGCCTTTTTGTCTTTAAGTTCTTTAAGAACATTGTAGACTTCGTCCGGAATTTCAAATTCTGCTTTGTAAGGAACACTATCTTTGCAGACCGCGTCTATTTTAATTTTATGCATCTAATTTCCTATCTTTTTGATGTGTCTTCGAGACTCGCTTTCGCAAGTCTAACCAGAAAATCAACGACCGAAAAAATACATTTCAAAATGCCAAGTGCAATAAAAATCGAAAATTCTGGAATCTTACTCCCGAAAACAATCAGCGCTATTCCCATTATCATGCTTTACTCCTTTGATGATAATTAATATACAACTTACTATTGCAAGTAAATAACTGACTAATCCCACAATCAATAGCATTTTGATTTCCCTTTACATTAATAATATAAACGCAAATGTATCAAATGATTAGACACACAGCAGCAACTTCACATGCTATAGCAAAGACCCATTGCGCAATATATATCTTTTTAGAATTTAGCGGCACTTGAAAGCCGACTAAAATATTAATCCCCAACGCTGCGAACAGCAGTCCCCATAGTCTTATCATTCACCCCACCTAAATTTGCTTAAGCAATAACTTCTGTCCTTTCTTTGTTTTGCAAAGCAGCGCTGTTACAGCAAGCAGCGAAGTACGCGGACCTGAACCTTTTTCTGAGCCGACAAAATATATAACTCCCTGCCCAGGATATTGTGCTGTAATGACGGCGCCCATTTCATTCTCGAAAGAGTTTTTGACAAACTCCTTCGGAATCGAAAACAGAATAGTCTCTTCTTGACGTCTTACTTTACCGCGGAAAATTTCCACCTGTTTTTCTTTCATTTCAACTTTATCATTTGATCTTTCAATCTTGTAAGTTTTAGTAATCATTTGCATTTCCTCGCATCAAAGATATTTAAGTATGGCTTTGCTTGAGCAGGTTCAAGGTAGAACTTGCCAAGTCGTCCTTCTCCGCCAATATAACGGCCACCGTCTCTGTCGGTACGAATAATACGAATTTTACCGATTTCCTCGTTAGAAGGCATAACTACAAATGACATATCGTTCAACTTTCGCATTTTTGGTTTGACTTCAATAACCATGTTTGAATCGACTTCTTTGAAAAAGCGATGTGAGACACCGGCAGCAAACTTTGTAATTGAAACATATATCATATGTTGCGCCTCCTTAGCCGTAAATCTGTTTGAAAATTTTTGATTCAACAAGAATCATTAATTTCCCTGCTAAGTTGCAGCGTGAAAAGTTGATAATTTCCGTATCAAATAAATTGTAATGAGAAAGTTCATAATTATCGTTTTCGTCTTTTTTGAAGCTAAATCCCATTGCTGTAAGGTTCATTTCAAAAATCTGTGTTTCAAGTAATTTCTCATTCATAACTCGCTCCTGTTATTTTCGTTTACGTAAATTATATAAAAGCGAATATAAAACATGATTAGAAAAGAACTTTGTCTAATTTTTAATCCTAGGAGACCAAAATATGATTTTACTTAATAATGAGCAGACTGTTGAAGATTTTTTGAAAGCCTGCAACTTTCTTGCTCCAAAAGGAATGGAACTTAAGTACTTTATCGTGCCAAAAGAATCCAACTATCAAGTTCCTCAAGGGACAGGATTTCAGTTGGAAGGCATAAGCAAAGACTTGTCTAAAACATATAGCCAGAAAGATCCTCAGTTGAAGCACTCGTTTGCAGACTCACCAAACGACTCTGGGATTTGTCCGCCATCGCTTACTGCACACGAAGGCGCTGTCGCTCCGATTGTTCAGCAAGCAATTCAAGGCACAATGATTAAGTCACCAGCAACTGGGCTGCAGATTATCGAAAACACATCAAAAGAAAAAAGCATTATGCTTAAAGAAGACTGGTGTGGATTTCCGAGAAACACACTTTTCCATTTCGGGAGAATATAATGCAGTACAAAATGAAAAATCTTAGTTCTGAAAACAGAGCTACTTTGACTAAAATTACTACCGACCTTGAAAATGGGATTTTGGGCGCTATTGAAGAGACAAAGTACCTACAGAACGCGCTTGGCATTTTTAAGCAAGCAATTAACAACTATGCTGACAACGCTTTAGAAAAAGCCGACATTGTAGCAAAATACCGCAGACCGTCAGGAATGCAGTCATACAACTTGCCAGGCGTTATGGCCTCGTCTATCGGCCGTGTCGACACAAGTACACTTACGACGGACAACCAACGCTTGAATGAACTTACCGATGCTGAGAAAAGTTTACAGTCACAGAAAGACCTTAACTATTCTATAATGATTTCCAACACAAATGATCTTATCCAAAAGATCAACGCAATAAAAAGTTCGGCACTTTTCCTTGAAAACTTCATTATCCAAATGCAAGATGCTCAAGCACAATAACACTTTTCAAAGAAAAATAAGGCGCTCATTACGAGCGCCTTTTCTATTAAACCCAGTTTGCGTTGGCGAGATTGAATTGAGCGTATTCTAATTCTTCTTCGTCATCTACAGGATCTCCCCAATCTTCAGGAACAATTCTATGAAGAGTTCCATCACTATTATGAGTCGTCCATTTAAGTGGAGGGTAAAGTGGGCTGCTTGTCTCGCCAGTAGTAAAGTATATGCCACTACCAAGTCTAGGAGTAATCTTGAATGTATAGTTAGGCTGTACATTTCCGCCGTCACCAACATTAACATTCTCTGGATATCTTTCAATTGGCATAACATCACATTCGATGCATGACGCCATGTCATTTGTGAAGAAGTACGCCTTACCTTTAACAGGCGTTATCTTCAGTCTGTTGTAATGCTTGCCATCGCCAAAGATGTTATAATCTCCATCATTTTGAATGATATATCTCATGCTTGTTGCGTTTTCTATCTCCTCTAGAGCGCCAAATGCACGGATATGATTTTGAGCTAACGAGTAGGTGTCTCTTATGTCTTCAAGAGTAACATCCATAGTGAGTTTTGTACCAATTCTAATTGCGTTACAATTATCAAACAAATACTCTTCCATTGAATAGTCACTGTCAGCGCCAATTCCAGCTTTTTTAAATCTAAGTTCAACTGCGTTTGTCTCTGCATTCCGAGGAATTTTAACGAATGGCATAGTCGCAGTGATAAGATCTTTATCTGCATCATCTTGAAGTATCATTACAGAGTTCTGAACAAACCAATAGCCGTCTCCATCAATAGGCTGTGGATTTGGCTGAGGAAGCGGAGGCATAGTAAGCAATGACTCATCGTCTCTCATTTCTTCAAGTTTTTCTATAAGTTCTTCTGCTCTTTCGAGTACACGTTGTTTATCTGACCCATACTCATGACTAGCGTATGATTCCGCAGCAAGTCTTACAGCTTCTATCTCTTCATTAAACGCTCTGTCCCACTCTGCCTTCGCATGAGTTTCATCACGTGTATAACTCAAATAAGTCTTACAAAGAACTTTGTTTTGAGCATATGACTTTTGCTCATTAGTTTTGCCAGTCCAGTTATAATTGTAAATAAGATTTTTAATCTTTTTTGAGAAACAGTTGGCGCGGATCCATCGCAAATAATTTGCAAGTTCATCTTTTGTTTCGCTTGCACTTAAAACGTTTATCGGGTCTTTTCTTTGTTTCCAGAACTCATCCCCAATAAGGTCGGCAATATTTGCGATAGCAGTATCATCAATAGAAGACAAAGTGTCTTTCATGCTGTTTGCAAACTTAACGAACTGGCTAAACTCGCCTTTATCGATGCCTGAAGCGCAATAGTAATAAGCAGGTTTGTTGCAGTACTTGCAGAACATATATGTAAGCAAGTCGTCAGTAATAACAGCTTTTGCTTTTAGAATTGCAGAACCAGTTTCATAGACTTGCTGTGCTGTCATAACGTTTGCATCACAAACTCTTACGGTATCAGCCCAAGAGATAACGTAGTCAAGATTCTCAAGATAGAATTTTTTGTATGAATGACGTCTTAAAACGATTGCAAACGGCTCGCCAGTTTGTGGGTAGTTGAATAGGTTACTCATGTGTATGTTTATTTCAGGCATAAACATTAGAGCAAACGGATTGATTACTGTTTTGCCACCGACTGGGTATATTTCATTAAGCCAGCCACTCACGAACTTTCCAGGCATTTTACTATTAAGAAAATCATAGTCGCTTTCAAGTGCCATAGCTGTACAAAGTCTGTCTTTGAGGTTTGCTTTCAAACGGTCAAGGCTGTAGTTCTTTGGATCTTTAATGAAGTATGGGAAGCCAATGTCAAGCCACTTTTCGTCTGTTTTCTGGAAGTCATCTCCGATAGACTTCACTTCATAACTTATTCTATTTTGGTCATGCCAGTCTTTGATTTCAAGATATTCAAAGATTTTTGATAGCATAACTGCCATAAGTTCTTTATACTTAACGGGCTTGTCTGTCAAGTAGAAGCACTTTCCGTAGAACTGAATAGAATCGCCAATCGGGTCTTCATGATAATAAAGTTGCTTTGATTCACCAGTAAGCGAGAAGTAAGATAATAGACGTTCAGATGTTGTCAGCGCAGGCTCAGCTGCATCATTAACAATATCGCCGATTGTGCCATCATCATAGATGTAATGTGCAAGGCGTGTTCCACGCGGACGTAATGTGTAGCCGTTCGCAAGAAGAATCTGCCCTTCAGCAAAGTCTTCATATGCAGAACCGTTTGCATTGTCGCCCAAAATGTTTTGATAGACACCACGCAAGTTGTCTATAACAGTGCCGTCTTCTGTACGTGTGCCATCAATGAAATAGTCTTTCAAATAGTATACACGTGTTGCGTGTTCTTTGTAAGCAGCAATAAGTTTACGGACATTCGAGAAGCGCAGCCATTCCCACGGAACGCATTTGAAAAAATTAAACAAGTGCTGCTTGATCTGAGGCCATGGGTTACCGATAAGTGCCTCATTTTCAGTGTCAAGTTCAAATGTGCCTGCCATCAATGAACCCTTGTTTTGAGAGTTCATATACTGTTCGTGCTCATCAATCATTGTGTCCACAGTTACCATGTTGAATGGCACATTAAACTCTTTACAGAATGCTTTAAGCGCGTAGTCAACATCATTGAAGTCAGTATGGATGTATAATGGGTAGCAACCGAGTAGTACAGCGACCGCATATATTATGTAAGAGTTGGTGATGATACTTCTTGTGTATGAAATGTTTCTGATTGTTGCGTATACGTCAAGCTCACCGTTTTTGTCTCTTACTAAGATGCTGTCATAACTTGCAGCAGTCAACTTTGCAATTATGTTGTCATATTCAGCAAATGACGGAGTAGTTGCTTCAAGAGATGAGCCGCCGTTTTCAGGACCAAGAATAGCATAGTAACGGTCTTGCGTACTTTTTGAAGTTCTTTCCTCAAATACATCCACCGCAGTAAGCAGAACGATTGGGTTGAATACTGCTAAGTCTTTGTCGTAACCGCTCTTTACAAGCCAGTCTTTTGTAGAAGTAGACGCTACAGATATAAGATCATTGCGTTTCATATTGTTGATAATACGAGACATCTTATACTTATGCGGCGACTTTGTAAATTCTGCACCTACGATGTTGCATCCCATAAAGTTGGCGCCTAATTTATTGCCATTCCACAGATCAGATGCAAGTTGAACGCCGCCCATTGATGTATAATATTGCTCATTTTCAAGGCTGTTTGTATAGACAGTTTCAAAGAACGAAGGATTTTTAAGCATTGTTTCGATGTAACTCAGAATCCCTTGCGCAGCCATTGCTACTTTTGAAGGCAAATCATTAATGACTCTGTTAAAGCTTTCCCAGTCAGCGATGCGGTCGTCCTGGTATATTACAAAATCACCAGGCACAGAGTAAATCATGTTAAACAATTCATCTTCGTCACGGTTGTCCTCAAACAATGTTAGGACGTCGCCACAGTGAAGTTGCCCTGTTTGGTACTGACTGTAATTTATCTGACCATTATCCATTGTCGGCGCTTCGACAAGGTATGGAAAGTCTTTACCTGAAATAGGTATCTTTTTGAATCCCAGCTTAAAAGTGTCAAATGTATAAGCGATTGTAGGCACATACTCCAGGTCTTCTGTTTGATGAGGCTGTCCGTTTTCGTCAAATTCAACTTTTGGCTTTATTTCTTGTGTAAGATAAACGCCTAATGTACAGGCTCTACGCTTTCCAGTTCCCGCTTCAGGATTCAACGCCGAGCCGCCTTGTGTCTCATCATACGGTATGTAGAACGTAACTTTGAATCCTTTACCGAAATCATCAAGATCTTCTGCTCTCAATGTGTCATCACTAAAAACGCATTCGCCAAAGTCGATAGTAATAGACTGCTTTTTGAACCAAGCTTTGCCATCTGCAGTAAGTTCTTCGCTTGTGTACAACTTGTCATAATCTTCATATATGTCTTTATATTTGACTTCGATTTCGACTTGATTTGCTTGCAGGTATCTAAGTGCATTATAGATGGTTTGAATTTTTAATTGATGTTCGCCTTGCTCCCAGTCAAGTTCAGCGTCAGGCTTCATAAAAACATCACGCATGCTGCTGTCAAAGTTTAACTCCAAATCATCTTTGCTTTTGCCCATGAAGAAAAGCTTCCAAATCAAATTATATACTTTATTTTGCATTTCTGTTTCATACTTCATGTATGTAGGGTCAGAAATGAATCCCTTAGTAGGGGTCTTGTATCTGTTTGCGTTTCCCATAAATCTTCCTTTCGTTAGTTAGTCTAACTGTTACTAATTTTCTATGGCAGCGAAAACAACTGGTAAAATTAAGTTTGATATTAACACAGGTACAGGCACTTTAGAGTTTCCTGAAGGCTTGACAACAGGCAGAGATAAAAAAAGTACAAATCCTGTAGAAAATGATAATAATAAAAAAGAAGCTTCCTCAGATCCTGAATGGGCAAACGACTTATTAGACAGCCTTAAAAGTTTTACATCATTAGCAGACGTTTTCAAAGGGCAGCTGCCAACATTCTTTAAAGACCTCGGTGGCGATTTTATTGCTGAAAAGTTGAATCCTATTTTAGGTGGAATTTTCGGTAATGGAGACGGCAATGGAAATAAAGAAAATATAAACAATAGAAACAAAACAAGATTAAAGACAATAGACCCTGGAACTGCAGCTGGCTTTATTTTGATTTATAATAGGTTGGATGATATTTATAACGCAATAGTCGGTAAGAATAATAAGAAAGGCGATGACAAAGAAAAAGGCGGATTTGCTAAAAAGATGGGCAATTTCTTTAAAGGCCTTTCCGGGCTTGGCGCTAATATTCTTGCTATTGCTGGCGCTTTAGTTCTATTTGTCGGAGCAGTCGCATTAGCAAAGACGGCGGGCATTACGATTACAGACGTCTTACTGATAGCAGGTTCATTTACGTTATTTGCTACGCTGATGGTTACTATTGGGATGTATCTTAAAAAGAAAGACGGCGACATTAAAAGTTTGGCACTCGGAATGATGGGAATTTCTTTTGCATTGATCTTATTTGCTGGAGCGCTTTGGATTGGAAATAAAGTAATTACAGAAAACGGTACTACTGTTTGGGTACTGCCTGCAGTTATGGCCGCATTTATACTTGGAATCAGCTTTCTAAAAACGCCTCTTACAGGCGCAGCGCCTGCAATTGCAGCGTTAGCTTTGTTTGCACTTGCCTTATCAGTTTCATTATTCGCTTTTGGATTTGCACTTGGCGTACTAGAAGAAAAAGTTACAGCAAAATCAATGATTGCAGCAGGAGCGTTTTTTATACTTGTTGGTGCATTATGTTTGGGCGCTTTGGCCATTGCACCTGCTGTGATTGCTGCAGCTGCTCCGGTTGCGGCACTCGCATTATTTGCGATTGCACTTAGCGCATCACTTTTATTGTTTTCTTTAGCTTTAGACACACTTAATGGAATAAATCTTGTAAAGGCTGCTGCAAGTTTAGTACTGTTTAAGCAATTTTTAGGCATGCTGGGCATGCTTGGTATAGAACTGCTTGTTGTTGGCGCTCTTATGGCAGCAGGTGCTGTAGGCGCTGCGCTTATAACCGTTTCATTGGCGGCGTACCTTGTATGCTTTACAGCAATGTCAGGATTAGTGTTTATAATGAATAAAGTAACGCCTATCCTTGGCAAACTTGATGTTAAGCCGATTATGATATTCTTCGCTAAGACTCTTGCTGTAATAGCGGGCTCTATGCTGGTTGGCGCACTTGCTTTGGCAGCGTTTACGCTTGGAGCTAAGCCTCTTATTGTTGGGCTGTTCGCTATGTTTACTGTTATCAGCCTAGTATTTACTATAGCACGTAGGTTGGGTAAAATATCCGGTCAGTTGGGCTTTTTACAAGGCGCATCTGATGTAATCTCTAGCGCAGTAACTATTTTAGGCGATTTGTCGAAAGTATTGATTCAGTCTTTCAAAGAAAGCAACTTTGATACAAAGAGTCTTAAAGCGCTAACGAAAAGAAATTCTCCGTTACGCTATATAGAGCGTGTTGTGAATATGATTTATAAAGTCGTAAAAAGACTTGTGAAGTTAGCAGACGGGCGTGAAATAAGCAACAACATGGTAACTATACTAAACGTCATCTCTAATGACTTTTTCCCAGCTTTATTTACTATAATGGCGTTTATAGTAAATAAGTCGGAGAACATGAGTAAAAGCGCAATAAAAAACATTAAGAAAATTACTAAGAATCTTTCTCCAGTTATTGACACTATAATGAAAATCCCAAATCTTATCAAAGAGCTAAACAGTAAAGATCTTGATAATGTTGATGATAAGACTATAAGAGCAAAACTTAACACATTAGTTGGCGTATTGAATGACATAGTTGGTGATGTTAAAGATAAGCTTGAGTCAACATCTAAAAGCACGTTTAAGTCATTTGGTAAAAGTCTCAAACAAATCTCAAATGCGTTTACTTCACTTAAAGATTCTTTATTTGGAGAAAATGGCGTATTCAACATTATAAACTCCAGTGATGTAGGGGATGTAAAAGAAAAGATAAGCACTTTGATTAGTGCGCTTGATGAAAAAGATGGACTACAGCTGCTTATAAATAAGCTTGCCGAAATGAAAGACAGCGTTGCTACTGTTTCAGCAATGAAAGGCAACTTTAAGAATTTACCAAAAACTATTGAAAGCGCAATTAACGCATTAATTTCAGTAACAGAAAAAATGAATGGTAAGAAAGCGGCGGAGATGAACACTAGTTTGCTTTCAACTATTGACACTGTACTTAAGCCGTTCTTTGACTATCTTGGCACTATTCCAAATGCAGTAAACAGATTTGTAAGTGGAATTAATGTGTTGTCTAACGCTGATATTGGTGGCGCAATTGAGAACGTAAGCGGCCTAACAGAGTTGAACGCAATCAACTTTGACCCTGCTGTTCATAGTATAAGACAGCTTACAAAGTCTATTCATGAGTTGGGCAACGAAATTCAAAGAATGTCGGAAAAGAGCTTTATGAGCAGCATGCTTGAAGGACTAACAAGCACAATCAACGCTGCAAGCGACAAGTTGGCGTCCCTCAACAATGTAGACAATCTTGGCTCGAAATTTACATTTAAGAACAAAAGAGAAGAGATTGCGGAGAGTCTTGGAGAAGAAGATCCTGTACAGCAGAACCTCGAACAGATAGTCGACTATTTGAAGTACTTCAAAGAGATGGGCATAAAACAGCAAGGCGGCATGCCAATAATGAACCCTGCTGTAGCGCAAGTGCCACAATATGGGGTGGATAAGGAACTTAACAGTTACTTCCCGTCATAGACTTCAGCGGCCGCAATTAAGTCTTTCACTTTGCCTTCACTGAACGGACCGAGTAAATATTTTTTGCCGGTGCATTCTAGAAAAATGTAGCCAGGCACGTCTTTAGACGTATAGTTGTCAGCGCATTTACCTAGAATGATATAGTCGTTTTCGTTAAGACGCTGCAGCAACTTAATGTCCACTCTTTGGCCGAATTCATCACGGTATGCCACTACACCTGATGTGCCGTGGACTATGTATACTTTATCTTTATGAGTCTCACTAACGCAAAACGCTGAAACGATAAGTGCCAGCGCAACAAAAACAAACATAAAACTCTTGAGATTTTTCATATTGAATTAGTCGGGCACATACTAATTTGTTATGAAAAAGATTTTTATTTGTATCATTTGTTTACTCCTATGCAGCTGTACAACAACATTCAAAGTTGGCGGCTCAGAACATAGTCACAACATAAAAGAAAATGCTGCAAAGATGGAGACACTGATTTCGATTGTCCAAGAACACGACTTGGAACTTTTAATGCTCAACTCAAGAGAGACCGAAATTTTGAGTGACATTGGCCTTTACGTTGACCTTATGGAAGAAGAGTACAACAAGAAGTCTGATAAGCTTAAGCAAGCAAAGCAAGTTCTTTTAGCCTACGAACTATATGAGACTATGCTTTCTGACGATGAAAAAGTTTACGCAAAAGCTGCAATGTATGATAAGATTAGGGAGATAATCGAAGATGAAGAGTATTAAGAAAATTTTTCTTGTCATAGCCATTATGCTATGCGCTGTGTCAGCAATGCCTGAAGAGTTCTCCGACTATGCTAACTCCGTGCGTCAGCAAATTGAATTGTTGAAAGAAATAAATGCGCGCCGTGATGAAATCATAGCGTCTAGAGAACTCACCATTGAAGAGCAGAAAACACAGATAGAAAACATTACAGCAGAGGCAAATGCAGCAATTGCAGACGCAGATGAGGCAGCAAAACAGATAATCTTGAAAGACGCCAAAATCTCACGTCAAAGCAAGGTCTTGAGCGTCTGTGCTATTGTTCTTATAATTAAGATAGTCGGCTCTATCGTACTGCTTATTTTACATTACAAATATAAGATAAGCGTCCCATACTTTATAAACACGATTTTCTAAACTCTTTCGAGAGTAACCAACAATTTTTCTGGAGACTCAAACGACAATATGTTGCTTACCATAACGCCGACTTCTTCCGTTGAGTAAGCAACAGCGTCTTCATAAGAAACAACGCGGTCTTCCAACTCGCCACCACCGAAAAACTTTTCGTCATCAAAATAACCTAAGTTGCCAACTTTAATCAAAAATTCCATGTTGTTCCTCCTTTACCATTTCTTTGAACGAAACGCAGCTTCTTCTTGCTGACGTTCAAGTTCAGCAAATTTGTTGCTCCAATAAACGTCCTCTTCAGCACCGTTTGCGAACTTTGGCAAAATTCCCAAACGTTTAGCGTCTTCGCCAGTTGTGTATCTGTGCCCGTTATAAACGATTTTGCCTTCATCGATTGAACCCATCACCAACTGACGGGCATATTTTTTCATTTTCTTGTTGGCAACATAAAACTGTTTCTCAGATAAGTGCTTTCCGCTAAGAATCCAAGTGGCAAGTGACGTAAGAAACGCAGCGTCAGTGCCTGTAAAACCGATTCCATTGACGTGGCGTGTTTCAGCAACTCGCTTTTCGTCTCTTGTCTGATTGTTGTATATTCTGACAATTGCGCGCTCCAGAACTTCCTTGCGGTTCATCTGCGCTTTCATTCCGTCAATCAGTTCATTCAAGTTGTTGTATATTGCCATGTTTGTCCTCCGTTTTTACGTAAATTATATAATCTTGAAATAAAACGATGATTAGAAAAAAAACGGAGTCATTTAAGACTCCGTTCAAATCAGCTTGCTTAATCAATGTCGGTCAGTTTAATCAGAATTTCATCATTTTCTAATTCAGCATAAACATTTTTAGTATTAGTCTTAAACTCCAATGACTCCCATTTAGAATCTTCAAACACTTTCAAAATGTCATTTGCCAATCTTTCGATGTCTTCATTCAAACGAGACTTCAACGAGTTTTCAATATTTGTGCTAATCATATATTCCTCTAGTCAAATTAGCAAATTCACTAATTCGTATGAACTTGAATAAAGGTCTTATAGAATATGATGAGTTGTTTTCGACCAATTTCATTGAAGGCAGTAAAATAAGAGAAATTTGGGATCACTTCAAAAGAGCGCCAAACAAAGAAGACTTAGATGAACTTGAAGTACTTATAAGACATGAGCCAATATCATGGAGTACTTGGATAGAATTTTGGATGCCAAAACTCCATGAACTTAGACAATGGTATGCAAGGCATACTATGATTGTTGGGGCACTTCGTTCTGAATGACTATGACTTTCGACTTAGTCTCGTCTAACGTCAGTCCAAAACGTTTTCCGTAATCTTCAAGCGACTCTACTTTAGTAATCATGAAGTTTCCACCTTGGCCAGTCATTTCAATATAGCAAATCACTTGGTCATAGAACTGAAATAGAAACTCTTCACTTGGAACGAAAGAGTCGCTTGACGCTTTTGCCGGGTCGGCGTTCTGTTCAAAGTACCATTCATCAACTTCGTCATTATAGAACTGCGCAAGCAAGAGCTCATTGTAATGCAAAGTGCGTACATAATGCCCACAATAGTTAAGTAATTCTTCGAAAATGCCTTTCCGGCACAAAAACTTGTTGTCATCGGAATAAATCAAAGTCTCTTCATCATAAGCGCCATTCCGCTTAAGCCATTGCAAAATAACTTTAATGTCTGTCTCCGATAAGTGAAGTTCCGGCTCAGGCGCGCCTGTCTCAATCGGAGGCCCAAACATAGTGTCAAGTTGTTTGTTTCTGCATTCATAATAGCGCTTCTCACGCTGAAGACGCTGAACAAGTTTTACAGCGCGCAAATCTGAACTCGGAGAAAGCAGCTCAATAAGCAGATCTCTTTCTTTTTCATCAACACTCATCATTATCTTGTCCTCACATTACCGAAGAATCCCAGCATGCCTTTCTTTTCTTTTACCTCATCTGGGTCAAAATATTTATAGTCGCTATTGAAGTCCCATGCTTTAGGGTCAAGTGCATCTCCACGTCTAATGTTTTCTTTTGGTACGCCAAACTTCGTCAAACGTGGTACAAGAACTTCTTCATAAGTCTTTTTATCCAATTCAATTGCAAAGCATTGCTTAGGATCAGCGCCCGCAATAAGACAAGCGGCAAGTAAGTTCCCCGCGCCTGCACAGCAATCGATTACAGCGTCATTAAGGTTATCGAACTTCTCAATCATACGAATAGTAAGTTCAGGCGGTGTGAAGAATTGTCCCATGACCTGTCGCTCTGATTTTGTCTTGCCACAGTACTGCACTTCAACAAATTCATTATATTCATTCTCGATTGCTTTTTTCTGTTCGTCTGTTAGAATCATAATAGAAAATTAACGAGGTTCCTCGTAAGTTCCACCTTTTACAAGACCTTCATATAAGTCATAGCTCATAATGAATTCGTACTCCTGCTTGTCAAGTCCAAAGTACTCACAAAGACGTTCATTTGTCCATTCTTTCGTATAGTCGCCTAGCCAAGGAAGACGCTGAAAATAAACATTCTGGCCAAACTTATAAAAGTGAGCTATGTATCGGTAAAATTTTGTCTGTAATGATTTTCTGAAATTTTCTGCTTCTTCCTCTGTGTTAAAGTAAACAGCAGCGTCTGTTCTTGTACGGACTATCTCCTTAACAGGCGTAATCAAATCACGCATTGTATGGCGGCCGGGGTTGCCATGAATTCTTGAGCAGTTGACATGATAAGGGGTAACTGGTCCGACTCCGATATGATTTTCTATTGTATCGATTTCTTTCTTAATGCAGCGCTCTACTGTACGCTTAAACGCATTAGTCTTATCTGCGTTTACTATTAACTTTGTGTCAAACCCACCTTTATCAGATAGTTTATAAATTGCAAGGTCAGCAAAGAATCCTGCTTGAAATAGTCTTGACGCCTCTGTGCATTTGATTATTTCCAAACTTTCAATGTGCTGCACAACATCCATAAATCTAAGATAATCAGAACGCAAAATCTCACGGCATGGGTCTTGAAGCCAGCGGCAAGGGGAGAGATTTACAATTTCGTTACTATGCTTAAGTGCCTCTTGCAAAATCTGCGTGTGCAGCGCATCGCAATAAGGCGGGTTCATTATTACTTTCATTTAAGAATCTTATCTACTTCTTTGTCAATTTCTTTCGTTGTTTTGGGCTTTACTTTCGAGTTACCACAGTACCAGCAATGATCTTTATCATACTTCATGTTCCACGCAACGCCAAGCAAAAATCCATATATAAGTCCAACTAAAAAACAAATGATAGCAATCATAAGTTTGCCACTGCACAGATAGACATTGCGTTTTTAGAAAGTTCTTTAAAGTGACTATAAATGTGGTCCATAAACACTTCACAGTCCTCGTTACTATCAAGATTCTGCTTTCCGCGATTCTCCCAAACAAAGTCAAGGTCTGGCACTAAAACCTGAAAAATATGCATTTTATTCTCAAAGTAAGCAGGGTTAGGGTTGAACTCCGCAATCAAGTGAAGCTGCTCCGACTTTATCTTTATGCCTGTTTCTTCTTCCAATTCACGTGCTGCTGCAACCTGAAACTTTGTTGCAACTTCGGTCGCTGTGTCAGACTCTTCAACTGTGCCACATGGGAACTCAACTGTTTTGTCCAAAACTCCCCAGCGTGTCTGTCTGACAAAAACTGCTCTGTCTACTTTATCGTCCGTTACGCAAACCATAACCCAGTCTTTGCATTTGATAGCAACCGGCTTGAAGTCTGTCCCTTCAACTGTACGTTCTACTAAATCAAAGACTGGAGTTTTCTTAAGTACTTTCTCACTTATTAAGTTCAACTTATGCCCCTAAACAATTATAGAAATTAACATAGCGAAGAAAGAAACAGCGCCAACTCCGATAAGCGTAAAGAACAGCCAATAGGGCATATCATACAGCAACTTTAGAAAAGGATTTGTGTACTCCTTATGCTCCATGTTCTGACTATACACATACAAGACTATAGAAATAAGCCAGCCTAAACAGAAAAGAAATGTCATGAACGTCTCCTTAATAGTTGTACCAATCTATGTCAGAAAGATATACGTCAATTAGTTCTGCAGTCAACTTTTGACGTATTGAAGTAGCAGATATCCCCTGGAACTTCTTTGGAATCTCCAACGTTATCCCATCATAACCTTCAAGTACTTCACCTGAACGCGGTACCACACAAAGTTTACAATATTGCAGAATTTCATCTGGCTGAAACCATGTCTCAAAGTTGTGGTAGCTGTCGCTTCCAATGATTAAGAAAAGTTCATCATTTGGAAACTTTTCATGGAAATATTTGACTGTATGCAGCGTTCTCCATTCTTCGCCTTTGTCTCTCTCAATAGTGTCTATCGCTATATTGCTTGGCGCTTTTGTGCGGGCAAGTATTTCCTGTATGATAGTGCATTTATCTAAAAACCCAAACATTGGAGATTTCTCTGTTCGATAGTAACTTACTCTTGTTGGAACAATGTAAACGCTATCAAACATTTCGCTCGCTTTTGTTGCTATCGCAAGGTGAGCCAGCGTAAACGGGTCTGCAGTGCAGCCGAATATTCCAATCTTCATTTTTCCTCCAAAGCATATAATGAAGTGTCAAATGTTTTGATGTTGGACGCCCACTTTGACAGATATTCATCAATGTATATTTGTCTGTCTTTTTCATTTGAAAATTTGATTTCTTTCTCTCTCCATATACCGTTTTCTATGTCTTCATAAGTAACGCCGAAAACAGGCACAGACTTAATAACTTCATATCTACTGAAAAAGTGAGCTTGCATAAACGTTAGTTTCCTCTTAAGATAGAGTCCATTTTGTCAGCAATCGCTTTAGTACGCTTTTTGCTATGATAAGTCAAAAGCGGGTAAGCGCAGCAACTATCATAGACTTGTCTTGCGGTAAGCTGCATCTCCATCAGCCGCTGCTTGTATTCAGTGTCTGATAGCGAACGGTCGCCTCTAATGATGTCTTCTGCAATTACAGTCGCTTGCGTTAGTTTGTAGCTATCGTAATAGCTAACCGCAATTTTTGGAACAACTGCAAAGAATATAAGCACACAAGCTATAGATGCAAAAACGCATCTGCTCACACTAAAGTCTTCGCCCGCAACAGCATGCATAAAGCAGTTCTTTACAGAAGGGTTCTTTTCAGATTCTATGCCCCAATAGGAGGGGCTGCTATTCTCAAATAGAAGACCGAGAAAAGCACACGTAAAGCAAGCTATTCCAAGTATGATTAACAACACCATAATAGTTCTCCCTTTATTATACTTATTATAATAAATAAATTAACAAATTCTATGTATATGTTTAATAAATGACGGCCCGTAAGTTTTGCGTACATACTCTATATATTCTTTAATCTTCAAATCATCAACTAAAATGACACCTTCTGCTAAAATTGCGTTTAAGCGATCTTGTTGAATTTTGTCGTGAATCCAATGTTTACCTTTAACTTCATAATGATACGCTTCATCAATCGTAAAGTCAATCGTTGTAAAGTGCTGTTTTCCATTACTTTCATACTGAACAACTTTATCATTTCTTTTAATTGAGTGGCCACTGTCTTTCATATAAATATAAAAACAAACTTCCCAGCTTGAATCAAATTTTAAGTTGTCATAAAGATAAATCGGACGCCCAAAGTTACGGTTTTTAAGTCTTGTCTGTAATGACTTATTATGTGATTCTTGAGTTGTAAAAGCATATTTAGTACCATACTTTTGTAAGTTGGCTTGTTCTACTTTTTCTTTAACTTCTTTCTTTTGCCAGGGGTTATTTGCACCAAAATTCTTTTGCCAAGTTTCTTTTTTCTTTTTTACTTGCTCTTCACCATTGAGGGAACATACTGAACCGTATCTTTCTAAGTTTGTTGATTGAAACTTTTCTTTAAATTCTGGAACTTGAGCACCATTTGAAT
>Ga0247611_10004960_pt1 | contig 18076 bp, 39 predicted proteins | sample 177DNAGHGhighgp2_FD_192422 | JGI IMG/M metagenome (GOLD analysis project Ga0247611, IMG submission 192422) | Sheep rumen microbial communities from Palmerston North, Manawatu-Wanganui, New Zealand - 1770 DNA GHGhigh gp2 | ecosystem: Host-associated > Mammals > Digestive system > Stomach > Rumen... | reverse complement strand
AAGAAGAACACACGCCAACAACCGCGCAATCATAACTGTCTCTACTATGCACAGAAACAACATAAACTTCCATATTGAATACCCTTCTTTCTCATTTCTGAATTTATTATACCACAGAATTTCAGAAAAGTCAAATTAAGAATGTGTTAAATTGCGGGCCGGTGGTGAATTTAACATTTACTTAATAAAAAACGCCGCGTTAGCGGCGTTCGGAAGTAATTTTGATGTTTAGCATTGGCTCCCATATTTCAATAAGGCGATGTGTTTCTGCTTTGAAAGAAACCCATTCATCCCTATTACAACTCCAACGATAAAGACCTGTGGCAGTGGGGAACAGTTTACCGTCTAATTCGCTTATAGTATCAGAAAAATGCTTAATTCGATCATCTTTTAGATATGAAGGAATCAGAATAAAGATTGCATCGTCAAGAGCCTCATCAAAAGTGAAGAGAGTGTTTCCAAATTCAATTACTTTACCATCTTCCGAGAAAAGAGTAACAGACTGAAGAATGTCTGAAAATTCTATTCTCGCTTCATATTCACGACAGTCTTCTTCATTCTCAAAAGCCTTACCATCGTTCGCGATGTACATAGTTTTTTCAATCATAATTCGTATCCCCTTTCATTTTCTGAATATATTATAACCGATTTTCCGCAAGAAGTCAAGTTAATAAATCGTAAATTATTGGCCCGGCCGCGAATTTAACCTAATCTTAACATTACTTCTAAAAAGAAAAGGGCTTTCGCCCTTTTCCTCATCCACGCAGAACGTAGGTATTGGGGTTCCTGCCGTTATCGTTCTTGACGACCATCGGCTCCATCTCACGCAGGAGGATATTCCGCACCTTGATAGGCGTGAAGTCGGCGGGCAGATTGTCCGCGGCGGCGTTGAAGATTTCCTTCTCCGTCATCGGCTTATCAACCGACATCACCGCGCGAATCACAGGGATAATGGGCGCCGTCATCTCCGCACGCTTCGCGGCGGTCTCGGCCTTGCGCTTCGCGCGAGCCTCATCACTGCCGTGCATGGAGTTGCGCTTCTCCACGGAAGCCTTGAGAGCGGTCAGGCGCTCCGCAATATTTTCAGGCACAGGATAGTTGTTCAGGACGTAATCGAGAGCCACGGAGTAGGTAATAACGTTCTTAGTCATAGTGGAAGCCTTTCTGGTTTGGGAGGTTTTCCTTCCTCTGTTGTGTATTCATTATAGCACTTTGTGCTTATAATGTCAAGTTAAGAGTTTGTTATGTTCTGTGAGCCGCGGGCTTAATAATCTGTGCCAACTTTACTACGATTATCAGTAACCGCGGCCCTCGGGCCCTATGCCGCACCTTGTTGGCTGCGCGGCCTCATTCCCTTGGAACAATTATATAATACCACAAGCGCGGCAAAAAGTCAATAGTTTTGAATGTAAAGATTGCGTAAAGTTCGCCGCCGGGCGGGAAATTAACAGAATATTAAAAAAGAAGGGCGTAACGCCCTTAATTTTCCCACCATTTAGGCTTCCAATAAATAATTATAAGGCGAAATAGAAGGAAAGTCCAATAAGAAAAAGTAGGCAAATTAAACTCATACGCAATAATGTCCCAAAGACACAGCGCGAGAAAGCTCCACATAAAAATTGAAACAAATGCGCGTCCAAGAGCTGTTCCAATGATATTACAAATTTTCTGAAGGTTATTTTCCATTTTATTCTCCTTTTGGTTTTCAGTGTTTTCCTTCACTTGATGGTTATATTATAAACGAAGTCGCGTAAAAAGTCAAGTTAAGAATATGTAAAATTGCGCGCCGGACGGGAAGTTAACGCGTAATTAACTTACGCGTCCTCCCAATCTTCCCAACATTCAAAGACAGAAGCCCAATCATCACAATCTTCTTGAGGGTTGCCAATATGACAGATACCGTCTTTATAATAAGGACAATCCCAACCATTAACGGGGCAATAAGTTTTGATGCCGTTCATCGTGCCTGCGTCCGCGTTTCTGTCCCATTTCTTGCCGTATTCGCGGCTCCATCGGCCTTCAACAGTTTCAACGCCATAACGTTCGCAAAATTCCAAGATTTTCTTTAGAATTTCGGTTTCGTTCTTGTCGCTGTAAAAGTTCTTGCTGATACCATTATTAAACTCGACGTGGCACTTAATCATATTTGATTAACTCCTTTCAATCTTCATCAGAAGTTTGTTTGTGTCCGCTGAACATACCACTTCTGCACGAGAAAAGTTATGCTTGACAAGAACTTCACAAACCCGTTCCGAGATAGCATCAATGCTGCCGTCATCATGGCTCCTACAGATAAAACCATTTTCACCATAATAATCAACCTCTACAGCAGTGTGGTAAGTATGCCGAATGTTAATAGCCATATTTTTAAATCTCCTTTTCTCATCTGGTTATAGTATAACACTATTCCTTAAAGAAGTCAAGTTAAAACAATGTAAAAATCGGGGCCGGGCCGCGATTTAACATTCCCTTAACAAAAAATACCCATCCCTTGCGGGATGGGTATTTTCTTTTATGTATTAGATTTCAATGCCAAGTGCGGCTGCGAGGGCTTCCAACTTCTTAAACATCATAGACACATACGCAGAACTTTCATCTTCTTTATCTTCAAGATAATCGCTCATCTTACTGTAAACCACGAAACATTCATTCTTATTAACTTTTTTGTTTCTCAAACAAAATTCATCAGTATAACCCAAATCACGGAAGGGAAAGAACTTGATACCCGGTTTCACAGAACCGCGCGCCGCAATGCGGGAAAGAATGAAAGTCTCAATAGTTGCATCATCAAGCGCCGTATGAGATTCTACAAAGTCATATTTATCACAAAGGAACTGAAAAGTAGATTCCGCGCTAGTCTTGAAGTACAGACCCGAGTTAGTCAAAAGCCCGTGATTCAAACATTCCTTCTTATAAGATACATTATTAAGAAGATATTCAACCGACAGGCCCCACAAGTCAAAGAGTTTATATTCAATGCCGTGAAAACGGAATACATCAGTCTCAAACTCTTTTTCTTCATCCTTGCGATACTTCTCCGCAACAATGTGCGCACAGATAGAACGCTGAACTTTTTCCCACTGAAAATAATTGGGGCTGTACAACTTGTTAATATAAAGGTCAGTAAACGGGATGGCCTTCTTAAAGTCGAACATTGAATTGAACGCGCCGACACTGTCAACCTTGTTCATATCCTCAATGAGGATTGCGATAACTTCCTGCCACGGCTTGATAGTGATTTCGCCGCGTGAAAGCATTTCCAGATAAATGGGGCGCTTTTCCGCATAATAAGCGGTATTGAACACGGAAGGAACGGCGAATGTCTCCGCAATCAGAAACTGCTTCTTGTCGTAGATTTCGCCCTTGCGGTCGCAGATAGTCCACCCAATATCGTAAATCAGCGGGCGGGCAATGGCGATTTTCTTCTTGCGGTCGGCGTCACTCTGCGCAATTTCATTAGCGAAGGGCAGGGTCGCAGTCTCGCAATCGAGGACAAGATAGAACTTCTTATTCATAATGGGGTAATCTCCTTTCGGTTTGTCGCGGTTTTCCTTCCGCTCATTTTTTTGTTCTCTCTCTCAAGAACAAATATATTATAACACGCGCGGGGCCAGTTGTCAACACTTTTTTATGTTAAGTGTATGTTAAATCGGCGGCCGGCTTTGAATTTAACATTCATTTAACTTGACTTCTCCTTTATGGTATGTTATAATGACTACAGTAAAAGAAAGGAAGTGCGCGAGATGCTGAATGTGTATAGGAAGTTCGTTGAATACAAGTTGGACGGAGAAAGGGTCGATAGTTTTGGTTGGCATAGTGCTATTGTACTTCTTGAGCCGGATGAAGCGGTAGAGACTGAGGAAAAATGGTGCGATAGAAACAACATTGAAAAAGCATTAGAAACAGACTTACCATTGCCCTATGGTTATACGACATTCCATAAATATCTTTATATACGCAATGTCGATTTGAAAAAAATTAGAGTTTGGAAAAATTCTGTTCTTAAAAAGAGGGTTTATTATAGGGCTGAAAATGTTAGTTTAAAAGAATTATTGGAACTTCGCTGTAGTGATAAAGTGATTCAGTATTTAAAAGAACATGGTATGACTATTTGTCCAATGAAGGCGTAAAGCCTTCTTTTTTTTAAGTTATTGTTAATTTTGAGGCCGGCCGCGAATTTAACAATCATTTAATAAAAGAAAAGGGCGATTACTCGCCCTCTTCATGAATCATCTTATCAAGGCCCTTTGCGTTCAGTTCCTTAACAACTTTCTTCGCGTTGGCCTTGCGTTCCTTTTCCTTGGCCGCGCGTTCCTTCTTTTCCGCTTTCGCGCGCTCATTGTCCGCGCGTGTGTCAAGGACGCCTTGCCATTCATCCGCGGCATCATAACCATTATACGGAATGTAACTACCCTGACCATTACGCTTACCGCGCGGAATAGACGCCTTAAAGGTAAAGTAAAATTCTTCACCATTAAAATCAACAGCAGGCATCATAATTTCACCCGTTCCAGTTGCGCGGACATCCGAATCATATTCCTTAATAAGGAATTGCTTCACCTTCTCAAGAATTTCGTCTCGCTGTTCGGTGCGCTTCATTTCTTTACCCATATCATAGCCCTTTCTGGTTTGTGGTGTTTTCCTTCACCTTTCGATAGTATTATAACATATGAAGGGGAGGAAGTCAAGTTAAAAATCGTTCATTATTTCTTCGATTGTGAGTGCAGACAAGTCACAAGAGGAATAATCCATGGAAGTTTCTTGGTCTTCATCGGTCGCCACAACAGCGTAGTTATTGGTATCAATAGTCACAGTAATAATCATTGAATTTTCTCCTTTCGGTTTTAAGGATTTTCCTTTCCTTTTTCTGTAAAAAGTATACCATAATTTCAGAAAAAAGTCAAGTAAAATCTTTGTTAAGTTCGCGCCCGGCCCGAAAATTAACGCGGGTTTTACACACCCGCGTTATCATCGAGGAACATTGCTTCAATTTTGTATGTGCCTTTATTGGTAAAGAAAAGCCATTCATCGGTATCATAGGCAGTATCTAAAATAGTTTCATGAAAATCGTTCGCGTATTTATTCATTGTACTTTCGGCGCGTTCCAAAGAAGAATAAGCACCATACACGCCATCCTCAAATTCTTTATCGTCATTAAACCAACTCAACACATAAATCTTCATCACTCTTTATCTCCTTTCATTTTCTAGGAATAGTATACCACAAAATTAAGAAAAGTCAAGCAAAATTTTTATTAAATTCGCGCCCGGCGGCGTTGTTAACGCCGTTTTAACAATACCTTATGCTTTGATGATAGTGTAAGTATAATAATTTTCATCATCGTGAAAATTGAGAATAGTTCTACCAAAAATTTTAGTTTTAGTATCAAAAATCGCACCGCGCTTCGTGGCATAAATTGTAACCGCATCAATGGCTTGCTGTTTAGTGGTGGAAGTAAAGAGAACAACATCTTTATAAATAACCTGATACACTAATTCTTCTCTCCTTTTATTGCGTCGCGGCAAATCTGCTTGTTCTTTTTGCGGTCTTGCTTCTTGTTCTTTTTCTTTACTACCATTACAGAAGGGCGGTAGCCAACAAAGGTTTCGCCGCGTTCGTTATTCTTCTTCATAGGCTTCTACCTCTTTCCACATAATCATATTCCACGCTTTAAGCCATTGTCTTGAACGGCCATTGTATTGACGATGTTCAAAAAAACGCTTTCTCTTTTCTTCAAGTGAAAAATCTTCGAGTTTATGACGATGAGTTAGCCTATAATGCTTGACCTTTTTCAGTAGTTTTTTGCTTTTCATTTATTCTCCCCTCACTTTCAAATACAGTATACCATAACGGCGCAAAGAAGTCAAGTTAATAGTATGTTAAATAGCGCGCCGGCTGCGATTTTAACACAATCTTAACATTATACGCAAAGAAAAAAGCCCCGAAGGGCTTTTTTTACTTCTTGCGGGTATAGGTGTTCGCGTTCTTACCATTTACATGTTTGTCAACCTTATCCGCAAGCTGATGGAGAAGTAGATACTGAACCTTGTTAGCCGTGAAGCCTTCGGGCAGTTCGTTCTCGCACAGCGCGAAAATTTCCTTGCTTGTGCGCGGGGTGTCATCAAGCACCTTTTCAACGATGGGCGAAGCATTCGCATAGAGGTCAGCATTAGCGCGAGACTTCGCAGTAGTGCGCTCCCACTCGTCATTGATTTCCTTCTTGAGGACAGTCAGGTCGATGGTCTCGTCGCCGTTCAGATAGTTGCGGATGGATTCAAGAGTGGACTTCTTCATTTTGATTGCCTTTCTGGTTTTAGAGGATTTCCTTCCCTTTTCTTGATTTTATTATATCAGATTCTTAGAGGAAAGTCAAGTTAAGAATCTGTTATAATCTGGTGGAGAGCGGGAGAATTGAACTCCATCCCTCTTGGGACGACCCTCTTTTGCAAGTGGCCTACGCAATCGTCTTGCGACTTACCGCGGTGGCTCCCCTGATGCCACGTTCGCTCCCCTTGATGTATACATTATAGCACGTTTTGTGCTTAATGTCAAGTTAAGAATTTGTTGAAAGGGCTTTGTATCAAGGGATTCTCACTATGCCTTTCTACTTAAAAGAACAGTGTCTACGGTGTGAGTTTCGCAGGGACTTGTTACTCTGTTCTCGCCCTTTCAACAATAATAGTATACCAGAATTTGCCCGAAAAGTCAATAGTTTTGTTTGTTAAGTGTGTGTTAATTGCGCGCCCGGCGCGCGAGTTAACGAGGACTTAACAGTCCTCGTCCTCGTCCTCGTCGCGCTTCCAAATATTAGTGCCATTTTTCAGCACGGAAATGTAAAGCGCAAGTTCCTGTGAGGAATGAACGCTTACGTCACCGTAATCCCACGGGAAGCCAATAGTTTCCCATTTACCAGTGCGTGACCAATCATTATCGTGACCTTCTTTAAGGTAGCCCGCCATATAGCACGGACTGCCATAGCTGCCATCGTGACAAACTGCATCCGCACCATCAAAGCCCTTAAAAGTAACGTGCCAACCATTCTGGAAGTGGCAAACCTTATCTACTTCCACACCTACCGCGCGGCAAGCGTTGATAAGGTCAACGAGGGAGTTCACATAAGCGGCGTCAATCTGATCAGGGGTGAAAACGCTATCGTCATACTTCATATTGAATTACTTCCTTTCCTCTTTCTTGACTATAGTATATCATAATTTGAGTATTAAATCAAGTTAAATATTTGTTAATTGTCAAACGATAACCCATAATTAGACAGAAGATCATTAATTTCTTTGCGTGTTAATTGTCCACTTCCACATAGTTCCCCATTATCCATACTCCATAAGACGCAAGGATATTTGCCGTTTTCTTCTTCATATACGCATAGACGCTTGTGGTATCCATTGTTATTAATGTAATTAAAAATTTTCATTATATCATTCGCCTTTCTGGTTTTAAGAGTTTTCCTTCTCTTTTCTTGATTATAGTATATCACAAATTAAGTGCGGGGTCAAGTTAAGAATTGGTAAATTAGCGGGCCGGCCGCAAATTTTACATCGATTTAACATTCTAAATAAAAAAATAAGAAGGCTTACGCCTTCTTATAGGTCTTGGAGTTGCGGCCATTATCAACCTTGACCACTTCGCCCGCAAGTTCGTGAATCAGAATGTACTGAACCTTCTTAGCGGTGAAGTTCGCAGGAAGATTAACCTTACAATCCTCATAAATCTGTTCGGCGGTCTTATCCTCGGCGGTGATTACCGAACGGATAACAGGAAGCACGGTAGCCATAAGCGTATCACGTGCGGCCTTATTCTCGGCCTTACGCTTCTCATTCGCGGCCTTAACCTTCTCACTTGAAGCAATGGCCTTGGCGCGCTCAACAAGAGTTTCGTGCATATGGGCAAGGCGCTCAATGGTAGCGGTGATGGTTTCGGTCTGCTCAACGGTGGACAGGGTGTCAATAGCGTTCTGAAGGGCGATAGCGTTAGTCATCTTCATAATAAAATTCTCCTTTGGTTTGTAGGGTGTCCTTCCCTTATTTCTTTTATATTATAACACGTTTTCGTGCTATAGTCAAGTAATAAGTTTGTTAAATGGCCCGTCTTAACCCCTTGGCTATGAGACTGCTAAGCGAATAGTAACATCGCCCTGTGTTTCACGCATTGCCTCAAATGGATTTGAACCATTGCTCAACCATTTAACATCCTTATTATATCACAGATTTTACTTGAAGTCAAGTTAAGAATCTGTTAATGGTGCGCTTGGCGAGGCTTGAACTCGCGACCCCTTGATTAAAAGTCAAGTGCTCTGCCAACTGAGCTACAAGCGCATAATGGTGGAGTATGTTGGAATTGAACCAACTCTATCGGGCCGTTCCTCTCCTTCAATGCAAACCTGCATACCCCAAGTAGTTGAGAAGTTTGCGCTTTTGAGAACGTCTTCTCAAGGGACTTGAACCCTTTCTGCGTTGGCTGCCTGCATTAGTCCGCCTACGTCTTATCCCCTCTCAACTGTATATATTATAACTTAAAACGGCAAAAAAGTCAAGTATTTGATTTGTAAATTGTATGTAAAGTTCGCGGCCGGCCGCGCTTTTAACTTACTCTTAACTTGACTTTCGGGAAGCTCTATGTTATACTATTCGTAGAAAAAACAGAAAGGAAATTAAATTGTAATGTGTAAATCAGTTGTGTTCCGTATTGTGGATAAAGAACTTGAAGTATCGGGTGGAATTTTTCTTTATGGCGGTATTGGTATCTATAATGATGATGATACTTTGATAAATGTCCTTTGTGGTTGTTGTGGGATGATGTTAAAGCCTGAACAGGTGAAGATTGTGAAAGTGGGAGATTTCTTGCCAATTTCTTCTGACATCAAGCACCATTTATTTGGTGGGTAACAGATTTTTAACTTGACTTTCGGGAAATTCTATGATATACTATATTCAGAAAAAAGGAAAGGGGTTTGAATTTGAAATGTGTAGACAGGTAAGGTTTCGGATTGTTGATAGTAGTATTGGTGATACTACTGAAATTCTCGGCGGTATCGGAATTTATGAAGATGCCGATAATCAAAACGATGAACGTTTAATTAACGTAATTTGCGGTGATTGCGGTAGTATATTGGAACCCGAAGATGTTGAAATTTTGGATAAATATCATTCGTGGATTGATATTTCCGATGCGATTATCGGCAATTAACAAACTTTTAACTTGACTTTCCTAATAACCTGTGATATAATAAAACCAACAAGTGAGGGAAACACTTAAAAACCAGAAAGGGTAATGATTATGGCTATGAATACTAATGAGGTTCGCGCGGCGGTTCGTGAGTTTGTTGTGGGTCAGATGGAAGATTTTCTGAATGAAAACAACGCTATTCAGTTTGAGGACAGTGCGTGGGCCATTCCTGTTAGCGTGGATGGTATGACGGTTTATGCGGAAGTATCCGTTAAGACTAAGGCGTGGAAGGACACTAAGACTGCGCCCGCGTTCAATCCTGAAACCGCTATTAAGAAGTGGGAAGCGGAGAAGTTCGAGAAGGAACAGAAGGCCGCCGAAAAGGCTGCGAAGAAGAAGGCGTAAGCCTTCTTTTTTTTATATATATTGTTAAATTCTTGTAAAATCTGTGCCCGGCGCCGCATTTAACATAAAATTAAATAAAAAAAAGAGGATTTAATCCTCTTTTTCGTCCGCGTCGTAGCCGTTCTGCTTCGCCGCGTCGACGAAGAAGCCCAACTGATACTGGTCAATGACTGCGGTGTCTTCATCGTCCATAAGGTTGACAATAGTCAGTTCCTCAATCATAAAGGGGTCGAAGTCATATTCATCTTCAACTTTCGCGGTGGCGTCTGCCATATTCGTGGCGGGAACAAGGCCGTAAGACTTGTGAGATTCGCTGTCGGTGTGGTCGAAGTACTTAATAAGATAACCAAAAATCCTCATCTGGAAAACTCCTATCTGGTTTTTAAGGGTTTATCCTTCCCTTGATTACGTATTTATTATAGCACAGTTTTGCGAAGAAGTCAAGTTAAGAGTTTATTAACGTGTGGGAAGGTAAGGGCATAGGCCCTTAATGCCGCAAAAGAAACCGTAACAAAGAATGAAGAGAACAAGCGCGACGATGATGTTATGGCGAATAGCAGTTTTCTTAGATTTGCCATTTTCCATTTCAAAGCAAGCAGACATACCTGCGATAACGAAACCGATAAGCGCTGATGTAATAATCATCATGTTACCTTCTTTCCTTGTTTACGTTTGAATTTTATATTTTAATTTCGTTTCCATTATTATCATAGAAGTGAAAATCCCAACAACAACTATCCCGTTTATCAAGATATCGTTCTTTCATTGCCCATATGCTTTTGAAAAATTCATATTGTACACCATAGTATTGTTCACGCCAAGTCATCTTAAACATTTCTAATCCTTCTTTCCTTGTTTCTATATATATTATATACGATTTCACCGCGAAAGTCAAGTTAATTAAGTGTTAAATCCTGGCCCGGCGCGGGAATTAACCCGCGCTTAACTTATTTTAATTTGACTGAAAAATCTATGACATGCCAAAAATGCTCAGTGCAAACATATCTATATAATGTTTCTCCATCTTTAATAATTTTGCCTTCATATTCAATAGGTGCTCCGCAATAAGGGCAAATATTATTTTGCACCTTTGAAAAACAATAAACGGAAGCAATTAATCCAAGAATAACAACAATAATTAGAATCAATGTAAAGAAACGTTCCATAATCATTCCCCTTTCATCAACATATTCAAAACTTCCATCATCATATCGGGGTGATACGCCTTGTCTTGCCACGATTCGCGGTTTCTTTCCTCATCATCAAATAGGATTCCCGCGCCGCACACTTCCCACTTATTAACACCATAAGATACGATATTGATTTCATCAAAATGGACGCTTGCAAGATGCTTATGAAGCCATTTCAGTTTTGCGGTGGTAACAGCTTCATCATAGGAAGGCGTGGAAGTTTTAGAAAGCCATGAGATGATACCGAGCTTATACCCTTCACGCTGTAGCTTGTTCAGCTTGCGCGCCAGCTGATTCATATTCACAAGCGGCTTAGCCAGCTCATAGGGAGACGGGTCAGCAGCTCGCAGCTTGTCAAGCCAGTTTTCTACCTCATAAAACCGATTCAGAGTTCCATCCATATCGAACCATATTTCACGCTTCATAGTAATACGCTCCTTTCGCTTTCTGTATATATTATACCGCATAAGAGGCAAAAAGTCAAGTTAAGATTGCGTTAATTTCGGCTCCGGCGCTGTAATTAATATACTTTTAATAAAAAAGAACCGCGCGGTTAGCTACTCAGCGCGGTTTGGCTTCGTATGCGGTCAGTTCGCCACTCTGCTGCAGGTCGGTTTCTTTCGTAAACGGGATTACGCTACAACCGCCACGTCACGCATTGTCCCTCACTCTACTGCGGTGGCTCCATTTCTCATCGCTCCTTTCTCCCTTTCGACATTGATAGTATAACACAATTTAAGGAAGAAGTCAAGTAAAGAATGTGTAAATTTCGGCTCCGGCGCGGAATTTTACACTATTTTAACAAAAGAAAATGGCCGCTTAACGCGACCATGTAAAGACATCATTTTTCTTGTTACAGTCCCAGATGTGAATAATATCCACGTGCGGGTCTTCGATGTAAATTTCCGCCGCGCGAAGAACTGAAAGAATGTCGTCGCCGTGTTCAGTCTTACAAGAGCAATCGTCCCAAGCAATAATAATCTGATACATCTTACTTCTCCTTTCTTCAGCTGAGAAGGGCTTAGCGCCCTTCTCCGTCCCGTTCCAGCTCGTTCTCGAAGTAGTCTGCCGCATTTTTCGCGGCCAGCTCGTCCTGAAGATTGTTCATTTCCATTTCTTCCATCAGGTCGTTGTATTCCTTGTCGTTCAGGGTGTCGAAACCGTTGAAGTAGTTCATCATTTGGGGCACTTCCTTTCCTTTTTTCTGTAATCATTATACCACCTATTGCGCGAGAAGTCAAGTTAAGATATTGTAAAGTTCGCGCCCGGCGGCCAAATTAACATACAATTAACAAAGAGATGGCTTACGCCATCTCTTGCTCTGCGTCAAGGCGACAAGTCTGAAAAAAGAGATTTGCCGCGGGTAGGGTATGTTTTTCTTCGCAGTACATAAAGAATTTGATTGTGTAAGGATTTTCAAAACCAAAATTCTTTACCATGTAGTCCTTCATCTGTCGCTTGCTCATCATTGAGAACACTTCCTTTCCTTTTTCTGATATTATTATAGCATGAAATGGGAGAAAAAGCAAGTTAAGTGTTTGTTAATTTCGGTGCCGGCCGCGTTTTTAATATAAATTTAATAAAAGGCGGCTTGGCTGCCTTTATGACAAAGTCCATTCATCATATTGTTTAATTGTTAAGCTAATACTATGTAAAAGTTTTTCCATGATAATGGTATTTTGAGCAGCGATAATTTTATCAGGGTCACTTCTATTATAGTCTGCTTCACTAATGGCCGCGAAAAGTTCAGTATCTAATGAATTGATAATTTTAGTAATTTCTTCATAAGTTTTCATGGTTAATACCTCTCTTTCATTTCGTTGTACTCATTATATCATACTTAAAGCGGGTTGTCAATAGGGTTTTGTGTAAAGAAATAGTAAATTCGCGCGCCGGTGGCGTTTTTAACTTGAAATTAACAAATAAAAATGGGGCCGCGTTAGCGGTCCCAAAATTCATCTTCTGAAACATTAATCACTTCCAGAAGGGTTTCGTTATCAAACCAGAACAAATCATTCAAGTCGGTGTTGGCAATACCATCGGGATACATTTCGGTTACATACAGTTCCAAAATATCCCATTCATCGTCATTCAACCGATTCGCAAATTCACGAGCGCCCGCCCAAAACTCAAAATCCTTGATGCTCTTTTCTTCGTAAATCTTCATTGCTTTTGTCCCCTTTCGTTTTTCTGAATATATTATAACATACGAAAATGAAATTGTCAATATGGGATTATGTTAAAGGTTCGTAAACTCTGCGCCCGGCCGCGAAATTAAAATGAAATTAACAAATGAAATTCGGGATTCACTTGAAAGTGAATCCCTTCATCATTTCGCTAAACTCTGAAAATGAAATTGGCTCATTATCTTTTCTTAGATTAAGGTCAGAACTATACTGCCAATATAAATATACCTGTTCTTCTTTACTCAAATCTTCCCATTTCCTCATTTCGGGATACCTCACTTTCTTCTATTGATATAATAATTATATTTTAATAGAAATGGAATCTTAATTATGGGATAATAATCTGTTTCACTTCCCACTTGACGCCTGTACAATACGTTCTGAAATTGGCCGCGTTCTGTGCCTCTTCGCGCGTTCTGTAATGTGAAGTACCTTGAAAATTGCCGCAATAGATAACGTAAAGAATCATAATTATTATCTCCTTTTAATTATTCTTACTTCTAATTCTTTTCCATCCCAAAGAGAAAAAGTTATTTCACAATAATCAGTTGTGACAATAATAGTTTCTGGTGTGGTAAACTCATCGAAATCATAATCAATATCATTTTGTTCAAGTCTTTTAATATATCTATCTATTTCTGAATTGTCTTTGTAAGGCTTCATCCATTTGTTGCCTATTTTCATTTCAATCCCTCTTTCTTTGTTTCTGTATATATTATACCATTTATCCATTAGGAAGTCAAGTTAAAAAACTGTTAATTCGCGGCCCGGCGCGCTTCTTAACACATATTTAACAAAAGAAGTCACCTCGCGGTGACTTCAATATTTATTATCTCATCATCAAAGATTTCTGTGGTTCCTTTGCTACTCATTGTCATTATTACCTTATCATTAATCTGAAAGTTACCGCCTTCCCACTCCCACACATATCCTTCTCCATCAATAATAGTTACTACTTCATCCTCAATCTCTATCACTTCGCCGCGAAGCGAGTAAAGAAAAGTTGCCTGCGTATAATTGATAGCACTTGCGAAAATCAGTACCGCGATAATTGTTACAATGGTAATAGTGTGACAGAACTTCACTTTTATCCCCTCCTAACTTTCTTCGCGCTCATCTGGAAAGAACGCAGATAAGCGTTTATCTCTCTATATTCTTTATATTCCTCGAATGAAATCTCTTTCCCATTGATAATCATTCTCGTATGCTTAACACTTGGCATTCTCTTACCCATATCCATGGCTTCAATGAGATTGGACGCTTCAAACGCGAAAGTGATAGTCGAACTGTGGCCGTTGCCGCAATGCCCACGGTGGCAAGTAACGAGGAAATAACGCTTCATAATTTCAACTTCCTTTCTTCCTTGTTTCTGTATATATTATAACTCATAGGCGCGAGGAAGTCAAGTTAAGTGTTTGTTAAATTCGCGTCCGGTGCCATACTTTACAAAAACTTAAAGGATGGCTTTATACCATCCTTTGCGCGTTCCGAATTGTGCTTTCTTTAGCAAGTGTGGCGTTTTCCCATTTAATCTGGAGTTTTTCACCATATACTGTAATATCACCATCTTCATAATATGGAGTGCTTTTTTTGTTCCAAACTTGCTTATAATATTCCGTTACCCATTTTTCCCAACTGTCGCCTTTATTTCCTTTAATAGTGCTAATAATTTCTAATGCACCAACCATTATGGCCTTATGAATCAATTTTTCTTTTTCAGTCTTATTAACTTCCAGTCGCAGTTTATTTTCGCCGCCACGCTTGCTGGAAGTCCGTTCCAGTCTTACCCAATTAGAAGGGATGGTGTCAATGATTGCCATATATACACGCTTTTCATACTCGAAACCGAATACCGTGCGCGAAGCCGCAGTGGTTTTTTCATAAATTTTTAACAGTTCATCCTTCATTTCATTCAACCCCTTTCGTTGTACTCATTATAGCATATCCAGCTCGTCAAGTCAAGTTAAGCTTTTGTTAAGCAGCTTGCAGCTCGTCCAGCTCGCCGCCCAGCTTGCAGCTTCCTGTATATCCATAGTACCAGTATAAGTATTAACAGTAATAGCGGCAGAATGGTTATACTTTGTGATACTTAACACATTTTTAACGCCGATTTTACTGTTCCTTAACATTCTCTTAACCTCCCCTTAATAATTCCGAATTTTTAACCGAACTCTTTCCACTCTCATATTGTATCACCTTTCAGCCCATTCGTCAAGTTAAAAGTGTGTTAAATCGAGCTCCGGCAGCCGAATTTACGATAATTTAACACAACTGCTTCAGCCTGCTAAAGTGTGGAAGTAGATAGTAATGGAGAAAGAAGAGTTAGTGATAACTAACTCAGGCAAGCGCTTCGTGATGGATAAAGAATAGTTAGTCATAACTAACTCCGCAGTGGCGACCGTTATGTATACATAAGTGTTCAAAAGTTATGGATACATAAACATATATAAGTTATGTATACATAAGCATTGTCTGTCAGTGTATTTATGTATACATAAATACACGTACACGCGCATATTTGGATACAGAAAAACAAGAATGGTTATGTTATATAATAAGAAGTGAAAAGCCTCTCACGCTAATTATTAAGTTTTTGTTAAACATCGCGCCGACGGCTGGACAAATAGTCGAAAATCGCTTATAATATACTTGTTCCGAAAGGGGCGGCAAGAGGTCGTTCTGAGGACATAACGAACGCGGCGCGGCGTAAAGCGCGGAAAGGATGGGAAACCATGAAGGCTATTGTTAAAGCTATAAAGCGTCATGAGCGGAAAGAAGTCAAGCGCGCGTTTCGTGAAGCGTGGCAGGTTGTGAAGGAAATGGAACAAGCGGTGCAGGAAGCTCATGCGACTAATAAGGAAATTGAAACCATGCTGAACAAAGTTGATTATATCAACTTCATGGCGCATCATATTGTAGGGCATGGCGTTGAATCCAATTCGCGCGATATGACGCGCGAAGAGCGCGAAGAATGGACAGACAAGTTTTTTGAAGATTGATCGACAACGACAACGACAGCACACAACGACATTAAGAAAAGAGGTTTTAGAAATGAAAAAATTGACAGTGACTGATTGGCTTAACCGTTACGAACAGACTAGCGCGGCGAAAAAAACCGCTATTGTGTACACTTTGGAAAAGCGCGTTTACATGTCGCTTGTGGACAGTTTGGAAGGACTTCCGGTAACTATTTTTTCACGCGTTAATAATAGCGGCGCCGAATATGACGTTCTTCGCCTTGACTTGAAACAGATTGACTTGCTTCATTTGCGCGACAAGGGCGCGGCGTTGTTGGGATGGGCGCGCGACATTTTCCCGAAAGAGCGCCATAACAAGGGCGCAATCGTCGAACGTCTTGTGATTGAAAAGTATCATGGGCAAGCGGCAAAAACCGGCGCGGCATATTATGAATCAGGTGACGCAATAATCGCCGGAATAGAAACACAAATTAAGTATCAAGATGGTACACTTGCAGATATTGAAACCATTAGAAAACAGTGGAAAAAAAGGAAGGGCTAAAAGCCCTTCTTTTTTTAACCATAATGTTTATGCTTCCATAATGACTTATACAGTCATGTATGAATATACAATTCTGTATAAAAATACGGCGCTGTATAAATACTTCGTTAGTCATAACTAACTGCAAAGTCAGCGGCTTCGCCGAAAATTATGAGAGTATAATTTTTCTCCTGAAATGGTATTATACAGTAAAAAATAATATGAGTATATAATTGTTATGAAATTGGGCTGTTATTGCGTCATAAAGGTGTGGGGCGGGTTATTTTTAGGAAAAAATAATGATTATATCCCCATAATAATCCGGGCCTGCCCAAATTCCACCAACTTTTTATTTTTCAAACCCAAATACTTGACTTTTCTAAAAAAATATGTTAAAATACAAATAGGGTTAAAAATAACCCTCACCCTAAACGGAGATGACGCTATGAATGAAAAAGAAATACTCCCTTGACTATAGTATAGAGCGTGATGTTGACCGCTTAGCCGCCGTAAATCACATTCTTGATACACTAGATAATACACCCAATTACACCGAATTGGAGCAAATGGCTTCCTACATTTTATATGGTAAAGATGAAAATGGGCTAAATGCCGTGCAGCGCAAAGAAACTACCGATTCCGATAAACGCTACAAAACCTTTGCCCGCGACGCTGACACCAAAAATCAATCGTTGGATGCCATTTTAGATAACCCTCTAGGCGACCAACTTTCCCTTAAACCAATCGAGGAAAAGTACGTATATTTGAAGAGGAAACCTTCTATACGCAAACCCAAATATGATAAGAAAACTGGTGAACTTTTGGATATTGGAGACGGCGATATTCCCGGTATGCAAGAACTTTGGGATTGCATTAAGAGATTGGAGCACGTTTTAGCAGTTGGTGAAGGTAAAGTGCCGCCAGACGAAGATACCGAACTTATTACGGATTCCTACAAATTGTATAAGTTGCGGCATCAAATTGCTGATATGCGGCTTCACCAATATTACCTAAAAGATGCCTATAAACCAACCATCCACTTTGTTGCCATCCAACACCCCCAGCCGCAAACCTATGATTGGGACTCCGACGCAGCCTATTGGATTTCGCGCGAAACTTGGCAATCCAAAGTTGATAATGCACTATTACATACCATCTCCCACAATTTAGCTGACTATGAAACACGCACTAATCCCTATACCGGCGAATTTGAAGTGAAGTGGGTGGTGCGCCATCACACCTTTGATTGGGAAAACCCTGCCCACATTCGCGCTCTTATGGACAACTATTCAAGGCTAGCAATGCAAATGTACGATAATGTATATTCGTGGGGCCGCACTCTATTGCGCGATTTTGACCGTTACCAAGACCTTATCGGTCTATCGCCAGTACGCCAATTTATTTTAGACCGTAAAATTGATAAAGCCAGTTATGCCACTATTGCGGCCGAACTTACTGAAAAATTTGGTATCCACTACAACGAAAATCATATTAGCAATATATTGGTGCGGGAAATTCCTGAGAAAATTGCGGCAAAGGCCAAACATGACCGTCTACTTTTAGAAACGCCACAAGAAGAACGCAAACAATGTTTCCGCTGTAAGAGATGGTTGCCGC
>Ga0247611_10004959_pt1 | contig 18080 bp, 10 predicted proteins | sample 177DNAGHGhighgp2_FD_192422 | JGI IMG/M metagenome (GOLD analysis project Ga0247611, IMG submission 192422) | Sheep rumen microbial communities from Palmerston North, Manawatu-Wanganui, New Zealand - 1770 DNA GHGhigh gp2 | ecosystem: Host-associated > Mammals > Digestive system > Stomach > Rumen... | reverse complement strand
AAATCCATTTTCTCGGGGATGTTCCGCGCCAGATCCACAACACGTGTCACGGCCTGACTGGATTTCACGATGAGCAGAGAGTCGTAGAGCTGATGGTCGTAGGCATCGTAAGTCGCCATCTGGAGTGTGTCTCCTTTGACTCGAATCGTCTGATAATAGCGGCTTGAGAGACCAAAGCGGTCGTATTCATCGGGAAAACTGATGCGATAGTTTTTCGGGGAGCAATGGCTGACGGTATAGACCGGGGTTGTCATCATCTGAGGAACACCGTCCACATCGACCTTGTTCGTCATGCGGGCATATTCGTGTTCATGTGCTTGCAGCACCAGGTCAACACCATATTCGCGGATAAGTCCGTCGAACAAAAGCCGTTGAGGCAGGTTGTTCATTCCTCCTTTGAGTGAATAGAGCGGGTGATGCAATATCACGATTTTCCACTGCGCCTTACTTTCCTGCAACTTTTTCTTCAGCCATGAACGCTGGCTCCAGAAGAAGTTCGGCTCACGGTTGCTGTCAAGCAGAAAGAACTCAGCGTTGGCATAGCGCAGGTTGTATAACTGATTCTCACCTTCCATCGCATCAAGAAAATAGGAGAAGGTAAGAGAGAACCGACGTTCCAGCTTCATGGGAACAGTCTTCAGGTAATCATGGTTGCCCGTTGCGACAAGCAAGGGTACATGCTGGCAGATGGAATCGAGGTCACGGAACGTCTCTTCCCAGTAGTTATCAGAAGGACGCTCAGTCAGGTCGCCTCCGCAAACCAGCATCTCGGCATTCGGATGTTTATGGAAAGCCGATTTCAGCAGTTCATTAGCCTTTCCGTTGATGGAGTCCTGCACGTCACCGACATAGACAAACTCAAATTCATTGCGGTGGGCAGGATAGGTGCGGAAGGAATACCAGTCAGAGTATTTCCCGTTGGTACAGACCCGATAATGATAGGTGGTGTCAGGGAGAAGCTGTCGCAGGCGTGCCGCATAGAAGACAGACTTACCGCTACGGGAATGGAAAAGCTCGCCAGTAGCCTTTTCCTTCTTCGGTGTACCCTCTCCACATTGATATTCGATGAATGATGGTCTGACAATCGAGTCGCATTGCCAGCTGATGTTGCGGGAATCTTCTTCGGATGAGCCGAAGGTCAGCATGATGCGCGAAGGGTACATTGATGCCGTGTAAGGAGGTTCTTCCGGCATGGAGAACCATGCGTCCCAGCGACTGCAAATCCAACCCGTCACACCACCGACGATTAACAGTGCGACAATCCATTTAATTCTCTTTCTCATCATTCAATAGATATATTAAGAGAGAGGTGAGAAACTTCTCTTTTTCTCACCTCTCGCTTTTCATTATTAATAACCAGGATTCTGCCAAGCCTTCTTATCCTCATCGCTGAGGTTTGTACCATCAGGATTCTGCAGGGTATCGATGAACTTCTGCGGAATCGGGCGGTACATGTGACGATCCTGTACGTTTGGAGCAGCCTCAGGATTGAATGCCTTTGCACGCTTTACAAGCAGACCGGTACGAGCCAGCTCGTCCCAGCGGTTCCACTCGCCCAACAGCTCACGTGTGCGCTCGTTGAACACGAAGTTCAGCATACGGTCGTAGTCGCTGGTAGCACCGATAGCCTTGAGTACAGCCTCGTCCTCGGCGGGGAGCTGTGTGTAGCTCTTAACCTGGAGGTCAGAAGCAGCGGTAGTCTCAGCGATACCTGTTGACAGATAATAGGTATTGGTGTGAGTCATAGAAGCATAATAAGCTTCTGTGTTGTTGAGAACCTTACCATTCTTGTCCTTGTTCTTTTTCACTGAATTAGCACCAGCTGTCGTGTTATCTTCGATACCACCGTCAGCCTTCAGGAATGCCATTGAACCGTCGGTGTAGTAGCCACGGTCCTCACCGTTCTTCCACTGTCCGCGGGCACGGATGACGTTAATCGTATTGACAGCCTCCTGATACTGACCCAGACGAACCTGAGCCTCAGCCTTTACGAGATAGGTCTCACCTGTACGAGCCATGATGACATCGCGATGTGCATCTCCCTTCTCACCAGTACGGGTACCGTCGGCAGTCTTGTTGATACCACAGAAAACGTTAGAGGTTTTAGGATTACCTGTATAGGTATTCAGGATATACTTACCGTCCTGGAAGGCCACGAAAGCATTGGGAACCCATTTCTTGGTAAGAGGATTTACGAAGCTATGAGCATCTCCACCACGTCCGAAGGTACCGTAAGGATTGCCGTCGAAACGCTTATCGCTCTTCTTGTTGAGAATAAAGATGATACCCTCATCGCCCAAATCGGGAACCTGATCAACGGTGATGCCGTTATCGGAAGCCACGGATTCACGGTCGTACACACTTATATCCTTTCCGTCCTTGTCTTTTTCTGTTCTAAACTTGGTAATATTGTTCAGGCCATAGACAGTCTTGAAGGTCTTCCACATACGGGCATCGTTCACATTGTCGAAGATAGAATAGGTGTACTCAGTGGGACGGCAGCGCTGGAAGTCCATACCACCGATATACTGACCACGCTGTACCCAACCTCCTGAGAAGTTAGAGAACTGAGGATCGAAGTAGTTATAGGTACGGTTTCCGAAACGTCCCTGAGTAGAATTATCCATATTGTGCTCAGCTGCCATCAAGATTTCTTTCAATTCCTCATTGGGGCAGTCAACACCCGTCCATTTAGCATAGAGATCCCAGTAGTCGGGAGCCAATGGGCAGGCGGCGATCACCTCGTCACAGAGAGCAATTACCCGCTTCAGGTCAGCATCCTTAGGATAGCCGCTGTTCCATTTGGCACTGCGCTCAGACTGACGATACAACAGGGCCTTAGCCAGGAAGTGAGCAGCTGTGTACTTTGTCCAAGTACCATTTCCGCGCCACTTATCTGTGGGCAGCATCTTATAGGCTTCCTCAAAGTCGCTGATAATAAGGTTCAGCGTCTCTTCCTCGCTTGCGCGTGTATAATTCTTCTTTACGTTACCATTGGCAGGTTCGGTCTCCAGTGCAACGCCACCATACTGACAGAACAGACGGTAGTAGTTGTAGCCACGCAGGAAATGAGCCTCACCGAGCGCCTTGTTGCGGCTGTCCTCATCCTTTACATTGTCCGCCTTGCTGATAATCAGGTTGGCAGTAGAGATACCATAATACATCTGATCCCAAAGAGCTGATACGGCAGGGCAGTTCTTGTTAGCAGCGCCCAGAGCCGGTGTACAGTCCAGTGCATTCAGACGGTTATCGTAAGTGTTCCAAGGTTCTGAAGTCAGGTCAGCACCATTGGTGAATTCATCGCAACCATACAGTGTGATACCGTATGCCCACTCATAGCCAAAGTGCCAGCGGATATTTCCGTAGAGTCCGGCAGCCATGGAGAGTGCTCCGTCTGATGTCTCAAGCAGTGCATCCGTATATTTGTGACCGGCATCTTCCTTCAGGAAGTCATCGCCACATGATGTCGTAGTCATCAAAGTGAGCATCGACAGTGCACCACAAACTATTATGCTATTAATATATTTCATATTCGTATTGTCTTAATGTTATTACCCAAAGATTAGAAATCAACCTGAACACCAACGGTTACACCACGGTTGAAGTAGGTGCGGCCAGTATCGAGATCCATGAAGTCGATGGAAGAGTAGAGCATACCGAGATTCTTGCCCTGAACATAGAGTTTCAGGCCACTGAGACCGATTTTGCTGAGCAACTTCTTATCGAAATTATAACCGAGAGAGAGGTTACGGACTTTGATGAACGAAGCATCCTTGAATCCGAGCAGACCAGAATAGGGGTCTCCACCAGCCTGGCTATAGACAGGCTTCTGCCAGTCGGCACCCGTGTTGTTAGGTGTCCAGTAGCTGATTTCACGCTGCTGGTACATACCGAGCTGTCCTTCACCACCGGTGCTTACGGTATAACCGAAGCGGCCCTGCAGGTCGATGGTGAGTTCAATACCCTTCCAGTTGAAGCTGTTAGACCAGCCAGCTGTGAAGCGAGGATTTCTGTTACCAAGGATTACACGGTCGTCTGCATCGATCTTATAGTCACCGTTCTGGTCAACAGGACGAACACTACCTGGGGTGAACTTCGCACCGTTCTCATTGAACTTAGCCATCTCGGCTGCATCGCTCTCCTGCCAGAGACCGTTTGCCTTGTAGCCATAGTAAACGGCAATAGACTCACCGATGAACCAAACATTGTTGATATCGTCTTCCTTACCATTAGCAAGCTCTACGATCTCATCCTTCTGCCAAGCAAGGTTCAGGTTGGAGTTCCAGATGAAGTCCTTTGTCAGGACAGGAATAGTATTCAAGGTCAGTTCAATACCCTTGTTCTTGGTCTGACCGACATTGGTCTTCATTGAAGGATAACCTGAGAGTGAAGGAATCGACATGTCAAGAATCAGGTCCTTGGTACGAGAAGTGTACAGGTCGAGGGTACCACCGATGCGTCCTTTCAGGAAGCTGAAGTCGATACCGATGTTCCACTGAGTGGTCTTCTCCCAACCGAGGTTCTTATTAGGCATCTGGTTTGCACCTGAAGAATAATAAGGTTCGTTGGTAACGAGGATCTGAGAGTTGGCAACGCTGAACGGCATCCAGTAAGAGCTGATGACACCGAGTGTTCCGTAAGGACCTACAGCAGCGTTACCAGTGACACCGACACCGAGACGGAGCTTTAACTGGTCAATCCATGTGGCATTCTTCATAAACTGTTCCTGGTCGATACGCCATCCGAGTGCCATTGAGGGGAAGAAGTCCCACTTGTTGCCTTCTGCCAGAACAGAGGCACCATCCCAACGAGCTGATGCGGTGAGGAGGTAACGATCCATGAACGAGTAGTTAACACGAGCCATGTAGGAAGACAGCTGGTTGCCTGTGAGGCCAGAGCCGATACCAACCTGATACTGAGTATCTGTTACGTCGACGGCACCCAGGTTGTTCCAGAGGAATGAAGGCATAGGAATCTTCTGCTCACTGATGCTGCTGGTCTCTGTCTGAGACTTAGAAGCACTCTGCAACAATGTTACACCGATAGAGTGATCACCGAAGATCTTATTGTAGAGCAACATGTTATCAAGCGTCCAAGCCAGCTGCTGTCCGTCGCCACGGCTTACGGTGTTGTTACCACCGGCACGGCTGATTGAACCGCTGTCGAGGAAGTTACCATTACGATAGTAGCGGAACTCAGGACCAAACTGAGTCTTCCACATCAAACCGGTTAACGGCTCATAGATCTGTCCGAAGTCGATCTGAGCATAGAAGCTGCCCAACAGGCGGTAGTTCTTGCGCTCATCCTTAGACTTTGTCCATTCGTCAATAATAGAATATGTGTTTGTGGTAGATCCACCAGGCTGAGTGATGATGTCACCCTTTTCATCGTACGGCAATGTGTAGCGCAGGATAGCCTTGGCTGCACCATAAAGGTCGGTAGGACCAGAGCTTGTTCCGTATGCCTTAGAATAACCATACTGCTGGGTTCCGAAAGAGGCGTTGAAAGAACCACCTGCCTTGAACCACTTTGTTCCCTGGATATCTACAGAAGCAGAGAAGTTGTAACGCTCATAGGTCTGTCCCTTCTGAGTACCTTCATTACGCAGGTAACCGAATGAAACGAAACCGGCGAGATTCTTGGTACCGCCGCGTGCGCTGAGGGTGTGCTCCTGAGTAAGACCAGTCTGAGTAACGAATTCGGTCCAGTCGGTATCTGTCACCTTAGAGCCGTCCCATGAGCCGCCAGCCCAACCTTTCATTACATTGGCCAGAGCGGTGTCGTCACCACCGAAGAAGTTCTTATCCTGCTCCTGTGTCGGCTGATCACCAGGGGTGTATTTATCCGGACTCATGTTATAGTAAGCCCAGCGACGCCATGTGATATAGTCGCTTGCCTTCATGCCGGGGCTCTTGTCAACGATCTTCTCGAAAGTGAGAGAACCGTTGTAGCTCACCTGCATCTTACCCTCCTGACCACGCTTGGTGGTTACGAGTACAACACCATTGGCACCACGGCTACCATAGATAGCGGTAGAGGAGGCGTCCTTCAGAATGTCGATAGACTCGATGTCGCGAGGGTTCAAAGTCTCGATGCCACCAGCCTGAAGGGGCACACCGTCTACTACATAGAGCGGGCCCTGATCGGCAGAGATAGAACGAGTACCACGAATCATGATGCTTCCTACAGTACCAGGACGCTCACTGGTGGTGATGTCCACACCGGCAGCCTTACCCTGCAATGCTTCGAAAGCATTGTTCACAGGCTTGCTGTTCAGTTCTTTTGCACCCACACGTGTCAGAGCACCTGTCACATCGCTCTTACGCTGTACACCATAACCGACGACCACAACTTCATCGATTTGCTGACGGTCTTCCTCTAAGACAATGTTCAGGCTTGACTGATTGCCGACAACAGTCTTTTGGGAGAGATACCCTACATAACTAAAAGTAAGTGTAGCGTTGGAAGGAACGTCAAGTGAGAAGTTACCATCAATGTCGGTAACGGTTCCCGTGCTGCTTCCGTTAATAGCCACGGTGACACCAATCAATGGCTCACCACTTGCATCTTGAACTACACCCGTCACTTTGTGCTTTTGCGCTCCTTGCGCAAATGATTCAGTGCATACTCCAAAGAGCATGCCGAAGCAAATCATTAGCACCCATAAACAGTTTTTTCTTAACATAGGCTTAATATTAAAGATAAATACAATTAGTCATAAAGATGCTTTTTAGGTAGTATATGCATTGCAAAAATAGAAAAAAAATATGAAGTCAATTCTTTTTTTTTGAAAAAAGTCAAAAAACATAGTTCTTTAGCAAAGGTTAAAGTATTATGTTGAATATTTATACAAAGAACTTCTTTCTTTCCATGTTATTCACGTTAATTTAGTTAATAAATAGAAAAATGTGTTGTTAATAGAAATTATATTCCTAATTTTATACCCGATTTAGAAATAGAGGGAATCTATCAGGCAAGAATCAGATGAAACAACAGGTTTGAATCATATAATAATTATAATAACTTTATATTTATAACAAAACCTAAAATTTATGTATTTACAAGTCAAAAGAGCCGCTATGGCTTTATTCCTGTCCCTGATCTGTTTTGCTGCGTTTGCACAGAAAACAGTTACAGGAACCGTGAAAGATGCTACTGGCGAACCTATGATTGGTGTGAGTGTAGTGGTGGACGGCACCTCCATTGGAAGTGTGACAGACCTCGACGGAAATTTCACCATCCAGAAAGTTCCAGAGAATGCAACTTTGAAAATCAGTTATGTCGGTTACAAAGAGCAGAAACTCCAGGTAGCTGGTAAGTCTAGTTTTCAAATCGTGATGGACGAAGACAACCAAGGTCTCGACGAAGTTGTCGTCATCGGTTACGGAACAGTTAAGAAACGCGACCTTACTGGTTCTGTTGCCAGTGTCAAGCAGAACGACATTGCCCAGGTGGCTGCTCCTGATGCTATGCAGGCTATGCAGGCAAAGGTTCCTGGTCTTGACCTCGTCTCTGGTGACGGTCAGGCCGGTTCATCCGTGAGCATCACATTGCGTGGTAACCGTTCTATCTCTGCCAGCAACAACCCTCTTATCATCGTCGATGGAGTAGAGTATAGTGGCGCACTCGATATCCCAGCAAACGACATCGAGTCGATGGATATTCTGAAGGATGCCTCTTCTACTGCTATCTACGGTACAAAGGGTGCTAACGGTGTTATCATCATCACCACCAAGCGTGGTCAGGCTGGAAAGACCCGCGTGAATTTCAGTGCCTATCTCGCTATGAAGTCTCCGACAAGTGCGGTGAAGAGCATGTATGGAAAGCGCGAGGTGCAGCGTTGGATCGACCGCGCCAATTATCAGGCTGACCTCGAGTCAGGAAACTGGGGCAGTTCTAACAAGACTTTGGACGAAGTCTTCGGTGCTACGACGATTGCCGGAAACGATGACTATAAGGTTGTCGACCTGATCAATGCCGGTGACTATACCGACTGGTACGATACCATCCTCGAGAACACCACGTCTCAGAACTATGAGGCAAGTGTCAGCGGTGGTAACGACAAGACAAACTTCAGCCTCTCTTTGGCTGCCATGTATGATAAAGGTCTCTTGAAGCACGATGCTATGGACCGTTACAACGGACGTTTCAATATCGACCACATCATCAACCAGTACGTGAAGGTCGGAGGCTCAATGGCATTCACCTATCGCAGTCACAATGCCCGTAACGCTTCTGTGTTCGACCGTGCCCGTAAGATGACTTCTATCACAAAGGCTTACAAGGCTGACGGAACAGTCAACGAGACACCGAACGTATGGTACAATGCTCACGTGAATCCTCTGATGGACGAGGGCGACAACTTCAAGAGCCACATTGAAAGCACACGCTATCTCGGTAGTGCTTACGTACAGCTCACCCCGATTAAGGGACTGTCCCTGAAATCTCAATTAGCTGTTGACCGCCGTAACCGCCGTATCGGACAGTATTCAGACTATCAGTCGACAAACCGTTTCCAGGCACCGAGTAACACATACATGTCAAACAACTGGGATGTATGGACGATACTCACCTGGCAGAACACTGCGAACTATAATCTCACGCTCAACGAGAAGCACGACTTCACTTTCCTTCTTGGACATGAGCTTTCTCAGGATGTCACCGAAGGACTCGGCTACAACGGTACAGCCGGTAAGGAGCACTATTATCAGCAGGCTTTCTATGATGTCTCTAAGATCTCTGCCGACCAGTCTCCATCGTCAAGCTACAGCAAGAACTCCATGCTTTCTTATTTCGCCCGTGTGAACTATGCATTCATGGACCGCTACCTCTTCTCTGCTTCTCTTCGTGCCGACGGTTCTTCAGTACTTGCTGAAGGAAAGAAATGGGGCTACTTCCCATCAGTCAGTGCCGGTTGGCGTATCACAGAGGAAAGCTTCATGGAAAGCACTCGCTCATGGCTCGATAACCTGAAACTCCGTGTGGCATGGGGTGTCTCTGGTAATGCTGCCGTAAAGCCCTATCAGACTTTGGCTACCGTATCGGCAACAACACCTAACTCTTCTGACAGCTTCATCCCGATGTCAATGAGCAACCCTGACCTCTCTTGGGAGACCACTTCTTCTTTCAACCTCGGTCTTGACTTCGGTATCATCGGCGGACGCATCAACGGTACTATCGACTACTATTGGACAAAGACAAAGGACCTGCTCTATTATCGTAGTGCTCCTTCTTCTTCTGTCTTCACTTCTATCCTCTCGAATATCGGTGAGTCAAAGGGTCAGGGTCTTGAGATCGGTATCAATGCACAGGCCATTAAGACTAAGGACTTTAACTGGGAAATCAATGCCAGCTATACACACTCCAAAGACGAGATCTCAAAACTGGCTGACGGACTGGAAAGAAACATTGACGGTACGACAGCTCTTATCGTCGGCGAGCCTCTGCGTGCACGCTACGACTACGAGACAAACGGCATCTGGAATGTCGGTGAATATGAAAAGTATGTTGCCGACTACAAAGCACGCGGCATCGACTTTGCCGAGCCTCTGCCTAAATACGGAACACCGGGTACTATGAAGATTGTAGACCAGAACGGAGATGGAAAGATCGACGAGGACGACAAGCGCGTCTACAAACTCTCTCCCGACCATATCTTCGGTCTGACCAACACCTTTACTTATAAGGACTTTGCGCTGAGCATCCAGTGCATGGCACGTCTGGGCGGTTACTTCGGATTCGACAAGAACAACGCTCTCGGTCTGAATGACGGTGATGCCAACTGGGCTGATGTGGACTACTGGACTCCTACCAACACAGGTGCGAAGTTCCCGTCACCGGGTACAAACAGCACCGACCTTTCCAAGCTCTACACCCAGTATGCTTCTGCACTCCTCTGGGAGAAGAACGACTTCTTCAAGATCAAGGATATTACTTTGAGCTATAACGTAAACAAAGACTGGCTCAAGCATATTCACATTGCCAGTGCTAAGATCTATTGTTCACTGAAGAACTACTTCACATTTGCAAGTGTCAAGGATTACGATCCTGAGCGCGGAGGCTCCATCAACTGGCCGCTTGCCAAGCAGGTGATTGTTGGTGTCAATGTATCATTCTAAAAGAGTTTTAGTGAATTTACAAAAATCAGAAATAAACAATATGAAAAAGATATTTGGATTAATCATTGCAGCCTCAACCCTTGTCGGCTTTACAGCTTGTTCCGATTTTCTTGATGAGGACAACAAGACGGGTATGACGGCTGACCTGACCTACAATACCGAGACAGGTATCGAAGGGCTCGTGAAATCGTGCTACGCCTATACACGCGGATGGTGGGGTAAGGAAGCCGGACTCGGACTCACCGAGATGGGAAGTGACCTCTTCCTCGCCGGATTCGACAACAAGCAGAAGTCACTCACTTCTTATAACCTCACTGCTCGTTCACTCGATGGCAACACTGCTGATGATGCTTGCCTTGACCATTACTGGGAAATGTTCTACGCTGCTATTGATGTTTGTAATAATGCCTTGAAGTATATTCCTACAAACACGATCATTAATGACACAAAGAAAGAGCAGTACCTTGGCGAGGTAAAGTTCCTCCGCGCACTCTATTATCTTCAGATGGTGGCTACATGGGGACCGATTCCTTACAATAGCGAACCCATCTCGAAAGTGTCTACCGCTCCGACACGTGTTCCCGAGGCTGAGGTCTATAAGAACATCCTGACCGACATCGACGAGTCGATGGGACATTTCAAGAAGGCTAACTTCGTAGACAAGAAGGCGAATGGCGGACTGCAGGCTCGTGCTACGTTCTATGCTGCTGAGGCTCTGAAGGCACGTGCTGCCCTCTATGCTGCTTCTTGGCTCGGACCCAATGCCGTTGAAGGCTATCCTAACCTTTATCAGGTGGCTCAGGCTGCTGCCGAGGATGTCATCAGCAAGTCGGGTGCATCGTTCTACGACCGTTATAGCGATGTCTGGAACTTGAACAACGAGGCTGTACAGGACAACAAGGAAGCCATCTGGGGTGTTTACTACAACAACGACCTCACTGTCGAGAACTGTATGCCTTACCGCTATAAGACGAATGCCAGCGGAAACCACATGTCGTTCAACTCTCTGATTACCCGTACAGGCTACAGCCGTGGCGGTTCAGCCATGAACCTCATGTTCGTACCTATGTGGAACAACGGTAACTCCGGTGACGTTGGTGGCAACGGAACAGGTGATGCCAACCTCTTCGTACGTGTTCTTGCTGCTGCTACATCAAGCATCAAGAGTAAGCTCACTGGTCAGCAGGTACAGGTGGACAAGTACTATTCACCCTACGGACGTGGATTTACCCGTTACACCACCACGCTCTGGCTCTGGGAACAGTTTGAGAATGTACGTGCCGTTGACCAGCGTTGCGATGCTACCATGCTTACCCACTATAACATCCCCGAAGGACTGCAGGGCAACCGTCCCAACCACTATCCTTTGATGGGACAGTTCATGACCGATCCCGAGGAAGCTTATAAGGCAGATGGTAACTACTTCAATCAGGGTGACACCGCTATCTACTACTGCTGCCTGGATGGAAACTCTCCTGAAGGTAAGGCTAAGCAGGCTTGGGCAAAGAACCGCTATCGCATCCAGTTCGCTTATAACGGTGACATTCCCGTTTACACTTCTGGTGACGTGGCAACAGCCGTTCCCACACAGACCGCCAAGGCTGTCAGTGATGTCTATGGAGACGCTCGCTACAACAACGTGAACATTGGTGGATGGAAGTCATATCCTGGCCTGAAGAAGTTCCTCGACGACCAGTACGACAGCCGTTTCCCGACTCACGACATCACCTACCGCGATGCTATCGTCTTCCGTCTTCCTGAGATGTATCTCATCAAGGCTGAGTGCCAGCTGGCACAGAACAATGCAACAGGTGCTGCACAGACCATCAATCAGCTGCGTGCCGCACGTGCCATCAAGGGACAGGATAACTCTCTCAAGAGTGCTGTCAGCATCAACACCATCCTTGAAGAGCGTGCTCTGGAGCTTTGTGGTGAGCAGCAGCGTTGGTTCGACCTGAAGCGTACTCACACACTGGTTGACCGCGTGAAGAAGTACAATGGACAGGCTGCTGGCAATGTGAATCTCATTCACTACTATCGTCCGATTCCCGAGGCTCAGATGGATGCCTGCACCAATGTGGTGGCAAGTCCCGCAACCCAGGAGTCAAATGGTGTGATGAAGTATTCATCCACAGTCGAAGGATTCTGGCAGAACCCCGGCTATTAATAAATTAAGGTATTATATTAAATAAGGAGAGGAATCTGGGGCTCGTTCCAGATTCCTCTCCTTTTATTATATCAAAAATAACTTCAGTACTTCAATACTTCAATACTTAAATCACTTCCTCCTTCTCCCTTCCAACATCCTACTTGAAAATCACTTCCTCCTTCCTAATTCCTCCTTCCTACATCCTACTTAAAACCACTTCCTCCTTCCTAATTCCTACATCCAACTTCTATAGTGTATTCCGACATGAAGGAAGCGCCGGGCTGCAAGTGATTCATCAGATACTTCTTGCGGAAGTCGCCCTGATAGTTCACGCTGTCGTGAATGCCATACCACGGCTCAATGCAGACGAAGGGAGCATTCTTGCCGTAGGGACTCCAGATGCCCACAGCCGGTGACTTGAAGGAAACGGTCACGACATCCCTGCCGTCTTTGTCAAGCAGACTGACCTCCTTGACCTGGCACTTGTCGATGATGATGGCATCCATGTTGAAGCTCTCTTCGTCGAACCTCCAGATGCCTTTCTCTGTCTCAAGGGGGAAACGGCCCGGACGGATGCAGCCTTCCACGTTGCCGATAAGTCGTTCAATGCCTTCCTCGTTGTCGAAACGCAGCGTGCCATGCATCGCTTCGCCTTCGGCGAGGTCGGGCAGATTGAACGCCGGATGACCTCCTATCTGGAAATGCATCTCTGTGTTCTGCGTGTTCTCCACGTGCCAGATGACATGTATCTTGTTGCCGTCCAGCCGGTAAGTGACCGAAAGATTGAAGTGGTAGGGATAATCCCTGTGTGTCTCAGGAGAGTCGGTGAGGGCGAATGTCACACGGTTGTCGGTCTTACGGATGAGTTGGAAATCCATGTTCCTGGCAAAGCCGTGACGATTCATCTTGAATTCAAAGCCGTCGATGCGGTAGGTGTTCTCCCAGAGTCCGCAGACGATGGGGAACAGGATGGGAGAGTGGCGGGGCCAGTAGTATGGGTCGGCCTGCCACAGGTACTCATGACCTTCCTTGTCTTTGATGCTCTGGAGCTCAGCTCCTTTTTCTGCAACCTGAATGGTGAGAAATTCGTTTTTAAGTTCTTCCATAATGAAAATGTTATTGTTTTGAGATTGTAGTATTCTTGATCCATTCGGCAATGTCATGCAGCACCTCCTCGGAGATGGTCTCCTCGATGCTGCCATACTCGGCAGGCATTCCCGTCGTGCAGTGCTGGAAGAGATGGTTCAGTCCGGGATAGACCTTGATGACTTGGTTGTCAGGTAGCTGATGCTTCTCATTGTCTGAGAGAAGGGCTCGGATGACAGGGATGTTCGATGCCGCCATCACCTGTGAGTCCTTGTCGCCGTTGAGGAAAAGGGCAGGACATTTAATCTGCTTGATGACAGGTGCCGGGTCGAAGTCCACGAAATAGTCATACCAGGGATTAGTCTTCTGCAACAGCATCGTCAGACGCATCTGCCTGACGGTCATCGTTGCCGGCTGTCCCTGCTGGCGCAGCAGTTCGTTGGTCTGTTCCACGATGATGCTGTCGCCTCTCAGTCCGGGTCCTGCCATGCTCACGATGAAATCGCACTTTTTCTGGGCTGCCAGCATGAAGGCGATGCTTCCGCCTTCGCTATGTCCGAGGACGCCAATCTTGCTGAAATGTCCCGTCTTCCGAAGAAAGGCGATGCCCGCAGCAGCATCACGGCAGAAGCCTTCGGTGGTGACATTCTCGATGTCACCTGTCGACAGTCCCGCTCCCCGATCGTCATATCTCAGCGATGCGATGCCGTTGCGTGCCAGGAAGTCGGCTATCACCAGGAACGGCTTGTGCTCAAACAGTTCTTCGTCTCGGTTCTGCAGACCGCTACCCGTCACCATGATGACAACCGGCACTTTCCGCTTGCTGTTATATCCGACAGGATAGGTGAGCGTTCCCGCCAGCGACGCACTGTCCTCCGTGTTCACGAAAGAAACTTCTTCCGTCTGATAGGGGAACGGCGGTTGCGGGGTCTGCGGACGGATGCGAACAGGCTGCCCCTCTTCCAACACGAGCGGCAGCTTATAGCCCATCTGGATGAATGTCCCCTCAATCTTCCCGTCTTTCAGCACGCCGGTATAGGTGGCATTAAGCGTGGGAAAGGCGACGTCCACCTTTTCCGCGGTAATCTCCCTAACCTCTCCCTTGATGCCCTTTGCTCCCTGGTCGGGAGAGTCGAGCGTACAGGCGTTGTCGCTGAAGTGCATCACGATGGATAGTTTCATGGCGTTCAGCTTCAGGGTTCCGTGCCAGGTGCCCTCGATATTTCCAGCCGTTGCGCCGTATGAAGTGACGGAGAGCAGCAGCAGGAGCAGCACACCGGCAATCCTTCGGGTCGTTCTATTGATCTGTATTCTCATGGTCTTCTCCTATTTCAGTTACTTTGTTCTTTTTGGGCATACGTTTTGCCTTGCGCAAAGCCTCGCTGATGATCCATTGAAGCTGGCCGTTGGTCGAGCGGAACTCGTCGGCAGCCCAGGCTTCAATGGCATCCATCGTATCATTGTCGATGCGCAGAATGAAACTCTTTGTCTTGTTTTCCTTCTTCGCCATTATGCTCTCCTTAATGGTTAAGTGTCCCTGTGTTCACGACGGGCTGAGCCGATTCGTCACCGCAAAGCACAACGAGGAGATTGGAAACCATCGCAGCCTTCTTGTCGTCGTCAAGCTCAACGATCTCTTCAGAAGACAACTTGTCGAGTGCCATCTTCACCATGCTCACCGCTCCCTCCACAATCTTCTCACGGGCAGTGATGATGGCGCTCGCCTGCTGACGGCGCAGCATCACGGCGGCAATCTCCGGGGCGTAAGCCAGATAGTTGATTCGTGCCTCCACCACTTCGATACCTGCCAGTGCAAGACGCTCGTCAAGCTTTTGCTCTAACTGCTCGTTCACCTCGTCGGCATTCGAGCGAAGGGTAGGCTCACCCTCCTTGGTGTCTTCGTCGTCGTAGGCATACTGGCTGGCAACCTGGCGAAGGGCGGCATCACTCTGTACACGGACAAAGTTCTCAAGTGCATTCATCAGTCCCTTCGTGTCCGACCCTACAGTGTTCGGATTGGAAGCCATCGTCTGGGAATCAACCTCAAACAGAGCCTTGTAGGTGTCCTTCAGTTTCCATACCAGCACAAGACCTATCATCACGGGATTACCCGTCTTGTCGTTCACCTTGATGGGTTCAGCATCGAGGTTGCGGGCACGCAATGAAACCTTCTTGATGCCGTAGAACGGATTGAGCCAATAGAAGCCGGTCTTCGCGAACGTACCACTGTATTTGCCAAACCAGATTGTCACCTTCGCTTCATTCGGCTCAAGCTGGTTAAGTCCGCACATGATGATGATGTCCGTCAATAACAGGAGAATGCCTCCACAGAGCAGAACACATCCTTTCACTTCTTCACCCATTTCATCGGCAATCAGTACGATGCCGTAGATAATACCGGCAATAGATACAATCAACAGTGCCAGCGTGACGAACAGCATCACAAAACCATTCAGTACTGTTCCCTTAAAAGCAAATTCTTTATTCTCCATAGCTTTATCGTATATGTTAAGTTTGATATCATTTTGATATCGCAAATATAACGGTTTCCCCAATACCCTCCAAGCTTTTGACTGAAGAATTAAAAGTATTTAACCTTTATGGTCTTGGGAAATGCTTGTGCCCCTGTAGGGCGTTCCGGTTTTTTCTTTCCTTTTCCCCAGGGTGTTGCCCTGGGCTAATGGCTCAATGCCCTGTCGGGGCGTATTCAGCAGAATGTGCAATGTTTCGAAGGAAGAAATACCGGTAGGCATCAAGATGAAAGATTAAAGATGAAAGATTAAAAATATGGTTAGCCAGCAAAATGATGCCTGAGGCATCAAGATAGGACCGTATGCAAAGAGGATGCCAGAGGCATCAGACTAAGGTATTTCGCAAAAAGATGCCAGAGGCATCAGACAATGGTAGCCAGCCATACAGAAAAGCCTTTAGGTTTTTCGAACCAACGGTCACTGTTCGCGAAGCGAGGGAAAGTAAATGGCTGGTATGGGATTGCACCCAATAATATAGCCTGCCTTTATGGTAGGCGACATGTGTTGCGTATGTCCCTTACCTATGGCAAGGTTTTGGGTGTGGTGTCGCTTTGTCCAGCCATTTCGCAGCCCCTATGGGGGCAGCTGTATGGCTGGCTACCATTGTCTGATGCCTACGGCATTTTCATTGCTAACGGTCTAACAGCATCTTCTTTGCAAACTGCTCCTGCCTAATGCCTTTGGTATCTTCTTTGCTGGCTACCCCTATCTTTAATCTTTCATCTTGATGCCTTTTGCATCATTTCTTTGTGGCTGGTAGGATTCTAAACGGGAAGAGGGGTATCGCAAAAATGTGCGATACCCCTCCGAAACACTATATAACATAACTATAACTTATCCTACTCGTCGTATGATGACCATACATTGGTCTGAGAAGCCCAGCCTTCGTCGTCTTGATTCTCTTCGAAGAATCCCTGTTTTCCTAAGGGCCACTGACTGTCATTGGTACCGGGAGGCATGGGTGGGGTATCGAGAACAGAACCGCTTAGGCGTACAAGAACCGTTTTTGTAACTGGACTTATATATTCCTTTTTCATTTTTATATTACTATTTATACGTTCATTAATTATTTGATTACCACTTTCTTACCGTTCACGACATAGATACCGCTGGTATTCGGACGTCCGTTCAGCTTCTGTCCGTTCATGTTGTACCAGTCGCCTTCGATGGCTGCAGCATTCTCAATACCCTTCACGGCTGTGATATCCTGGTTGCCGAAGTCTTCTGCAAGAGGCTCTTCAGCTCCTTCCACTCTGATGTAGTATGCACTTATGCCATTGGCAGAAGCAGCAGGTACAGCCAGATAGGCACTGTTTGCAGGCATAGTGACGCCACTCGGATGCATACGATAGAAGCTAACCTGTCCCTCGTGTGTCTCGGTACGATCAGAAGCAGACTGATACTTTGCAGAAAGTATATAGTTGATAGAACCATTAATAGAGGCATCTATGTGTTCTTCTGAAATACAAGCTACCATACAGTTTCCAGTAGTAGACACAAACTCTGTATCATGCATGTCTGGTACGAAGAGGTTAGTCTGGTTATTCAGAACCTTCACACCCATGTCTTTAGTTGCGTCGTAAGCTGCATACATATCATTGGCGAGGAAGCAGCCCGTATAGGCAGGCAGTACACCGTCAACTTTTATGACTCTAATCTCACCAGCACTTGTGTTTGTACTTGCTATAGGATCTGTCACGATGTAAGCCTCAACGGGCAGACCTGTCATATAGCCAGTCAGCGTGTGGTCGATAGCGTGGTCACGGCTCTCTGTTGCGAAACCGTATTTGGAAATGGTCTTCCAATCTTTTGACACAGCCAGTTTCTTCAGCACATAACCGTTCAGCGTAAAGGTGAGAGGTGATTCTACACCATCGTTGTAGATAGCGATGATATAGTCGCCCGTTTCATCGGCAGCCTGATAGTATTTACAGATATCCGTCCTTTCCTCACCCATAGTAGCCTTTTGAGCCATGTGGCCGAACTGGAACTTCTTATAAATATAAGTATGACCTTCAAAATCGACAGCATTGTCGGGAACGGCTTTCGTATCTCTTGCCACACGCGCATAGACAGCAGCACCAGCAGGAACAGAAGGAATCACCATCTTACAGTTCCACCAGTCTTGATGGGTATGATTGCAAAGATGAAGACCATCCGTATCAATCCATATTTGACCATTATAGTTTTTGTCGT
>Ga0247611_10004958_pt1 | contig 18080 bp, 16 predicted proteins | sample 177DNAGHGhighgp2_FD_192422 | JGI IMG/M metagenome (GOLD analysis project Ga0247611, IMG submission 192422) | Sheep rumen microbial communities from Palmerston North, Manawatu-Wanganui, New Zealand - 1770 DNA GHGhigh gp2 | ecosystem: Host-associated > Mammals > Digestive system > Stomach > Rumen... | reverse complement strand
TTGTAACCCTCGGTTCCGCCACGGCGCATGCCGTGAGGCGCTGCGGGCGGCGCCGGGAACTGCTGAGGGCGCGTGCCGCGAGTCTGTGCGGGCGGCTCCGGGAGCAGTTGACGGCGGTCTCCAGCCACGGTTCTGCACGGCTTGATACGGGCTACGGTTCTACACGGTTTGACAACGGTTTTTTTTGAAGCATCTCGCGTGCGCGCATGCATGGCAAAAAGCGGAAAATATACGGGATACGGGAACACGGGAAGACGGGAACACGGGAAGACGGGAAGACAGGAAGACAGGAAGAATAATGGGGGTAAAATTTTATTATTTATAATAATATATATATATTATTATAAATAATAAGCCTTCTTTTTCTTGTTTCGTCCATTCTGCATGGTTCGGAGCATATTCTCCAGAAAAAAGCATTTTTCAGAAAACCTTCCCGTCTTCCCGTCTTCCCGTCTTCCTGTGTTCTTGTCTTCCTGTATTCTTGTCTTCCTTCCTTCCCCCAAAAATAGCGGGAATCGTTTGGCGGTTTCGTTCTTTTGTTGTATCTTTGCGGCAAGATTTTTAAAAAGGAATTCATTTATGGCAGACGACACAAGGGAGAAATACATCAACCCGTACACCGACTTCGGCTTCAAGAAGTTGTTTGGAACGGAGATGAACAAAGACTTGCTCATCAGTTTCCTTAATGCGCTTTTCACGGGCAGCGAGAGGGAGATTGAGGATGTTCAGTATCTGAACGGTGAGAATCTGGGCGATGGCTATGGCGATCGCCGCTCTGTGTTCGATGTCTATTGTATGACCAAGGATGGCAGCCGCTTTATCGTGGAGATGCAGAAGGCTGAACAGGAGTATTTCAAAGACCGTAGCGTCTATTATGCCACTACGCCCATTCGCCAGCAAGCTGTCAAGGGGAAATGGGACTATCATCTGGAGAATGTCTATACGATTGGCATTCTCAACTTCGAGTTTCCTAATGACGAATATCCTGCCGACAGTTATCGCCATGAAATAAAGCTAAAGGATGTTGAAGATAACCATGTATTCTACGATAAACTGACGTTTGTTTATCTTGAGATGCCCAAGTTCAACAAGACCGAGGACGAGCTGGAGACGATGCTCGACAAGTGGATGTTTGTGTTGCAGAACCTTTATCGCTTGCTTGAACGTCCTAAGGCTTTGCAAGACCGCGTGTTCAAAAAGCTCTTTGAACAGGCTGAAATCGCCAAGTATTCTGAGGCAGAGCGTTGGGAATATGAAGCAAGTCAAAAGGAGTACTGGGATAATTACAGCGTCGTGAAGACGGCAGAGCGCAAAGGGATGCAGTTAGGTATGTTCCATGAAAAGATAGACACCATTCATCGTTTGCAGGCTATGGGCTTGTCTGTAGAGCAGATTGCTCAGGGTGCAGACATGACAGTTGACGAGGTAAAAAAACTATTGCAATAGTCTTTATGGCAGGGAATGCCCTGTGAACTCGGACACAGGGCGTTGTGATTATTATTTGAATATATGAAAAGAACCATACTTTTAATGTTGATGATTGCCACCATGACTATTGGCAATTCACAGACGAACAACGATGCCAAGAAACTGATCAGCAACAGCTGGTTCTGGTTCAAGGAGTACAAACACCATTTTATCAACATGAAGGACAGCACAGACTTTGTCGTTGTCCCCATGGACGGCTACACCAAGAAAGATTTATTCCAAAAGATGATGCTTGGCCTTAACGATGTATACAACGACATCAGCAAGGTTGTCTCGACCGTTGGCGAGGATGCCATCACTGTCAACGCTTATCATGAAATAAAAAAATCGCCCTTTAAGATTGGTAGTGAATTCTACTATATTACAGGCTTTCAATGCCGTTTCTCCTTCAAGTTCAAAGACGGAAGATTGCGTGTCGAGGCACCGCAAGTCTCCACTTTCGACTACCATCATTTTCTGAACGAAAGCGCCAAGCGTCAAGGCAAGTTCGCCGATTACGATGGTTTGTCGGGAATATGCTTTGGAGTTTATGATACTATACAGAGAATCATCGATGCTTCATACGGCACGAATAAGAGTGACGATTGGTAACCATACTCGAAACTTTTAAAAGACATTAAGGTTTTGTGGGGTGTCCCGACTTTTGGGACACCTCATTGCTATCTTTACGACGATGAATCAATTCAAACCTAAAAACGATGAATGAGAAAGAACTGAAAGAAATGATAGCGTTGCTGGAGTCGGCAGGATGCAGGCCGCAGCTGTGCGACAAGCCGATTCCGCTGAGCGGCAATGCGGTGATGTGCGGACTTCCTACGGAACCAGGCGACGAGTACTTTTCGGAGTACATCATGCTTCCGAAGTCGGTGGTGGGCATGCATCCGGAGGTGTTCATCCCGGCCGAGGGCGACTCGATGAGGGACGCAGGCCGTACGCCGCACGAAGAACAAGCTGCGCGCAGCGCGCAAGTTGACCGAAGGCGAGGTGGACGAGCAGATCATCAGGATAGGCGTGCAAGTGCAGCACGCCCGCCAGTGGTTTGCCGTATACAAGGGCATGGTTGAGTGCAAGGTGCATGAGGCGGGCGACTACAAGGGCTTCTGCAGCCGCGTTGGCAGACTGCTGCCTGACCACGGGCATCTGCCTGATGCAAAGGAGGTGGCCCGCATGGACGTGCTCAGCTTTGCCAAGCCCATTGCCATGTGGGAGGAGTCGAACGCGCCCGTGAGAGGCGTCCGCTTCCGCTACTACCGCAGCCTGGCACGAACGATGGTGAGCTACCTCGCCGAAGCCCGCTAAGTAACTTAATATGTACGCAGATTTAGTATTCAAAAACTCCCACCAAAGCTCCCACAAACTCCCACCCGATGAACGATTGTTTCATCGGGTGTTTTTTTTGCCTAATTTCGCAGCACCAAACGGGGGAGAAGGCGCCCTCCCGACCGCGAGGTAAAATTTAAAAATTAAAAAATTGAAAAATTTAAAATGAATTATGGACATACACATCTTTGCCACCATCATGGCACTCTATCCCTTCACACCGACGGAGGAGATTGCGGCGGAGTTCGGCATCAACACCCACAAGGTGGAAATCATGGCCTGGGCCAACGGGGTACACAAGACCCACGAGTTCCGCAGCGAAGTATGCAGGAAGAACGGAAAAACGAGAAAAATTGAAAAATTATAAAATTAAGCAAGATGAAAACAGATATCGTAACATTCAATCACAAGATGTTCGGAGACATCCGGACTACCACCAACGAGAAGGGCGAACCGCTCTTCGTGGGGAAAGACGTGGCAGAGGCATTAGGGTACAGCAATACCCGCGATGCGCTGAGAAAACATGTAGATGACGAGGACAAAACCACCGTCGCGATTTGCGACACTGGTTCCAACTACAAGAGTCAGGCAGTCTTCATCACCGAGTCGGGCCTCTACTCGCTGGTGCTCTCGTCGAAGCTGCCGCAAGCGAAGGTGTTCAAGCGGTGGGTGACCGCGGAGGTGCTGCCGCAGATCAGGAAGACGGGCGGCTACATCCCCACGAAGGACGCCACGGGGCGCAAGCTCACAGACCTGGAGATCATGGCGCTGGCGATGAAGATTCAGCAGAAGACCATCGACATGCAGCAGCATCAGATAGAAGGTCTTCGGCTATGAATGGAAGAAGTCTTAGTAAAATCTCCCGCGGGTGTGCCTGACGGCGCACCTGCGCTTGCTTACGGGAAGACAGGAAGACGGGAAGACAGGAAGACGGGAAGACAGGAATACGGGAAGACAGGAAGACGGGAAGACAGGAATACGGGAAGACAGGAATACGGGAAGACAGGAAGACGGGAAGACAGGAAGACGGGAAGACAGGAATACGGGAATACGGGAATACGGGAATACGGGAATACAAGAAGACAAGCCCCTATAAATCTTTTTTCTTTTTGGCTTCCTTCTCGCGTCGCTTCTGTTCTTTCTTGGCTTCTTTGGCTTTGCGTTTGGCTTCTTTCTTGGCTGCCCGCTCTGCCTTGCGCAGTGCTTTTTCGGCATTTTTGGCTTCAGCCTTGGCTTCTTTGGCTTCTGCTTTTTCACGAGCAGACTCTTCCAGGGCATCGCGAAGCATCTCTTTGTCGAATGTGAATACCTTTCCAAGTATGCCGACTGAGAGCACTTTGGTCTCGTCGCCCAGTTTCACGTGGGTTGTGTTGAAGAGGAAGTAGTCGTCAACCTTTAGCTTGCTTGACAGGACGGCTTCGATCGTTTTGGAAACAACCTTTTTGCCCAGTCGTGTCACGCCGTTATTGCCGAACCCGCGCTCTTGTGCCTCGTCGTCTATCAGTTCGTTGACGGCCTCCATCATGGCGGTTTTATGTGCCTGCTTGTCAGGACGGGTGACCGACATCAATGCAGCCACCAGCAAGATGATGATGAGTAGTAGGAATTTCTTCATATATGGTTGATTGTTAGCTTACTATAACGTTGATTGTTAATAAAAGGTGAAAGCCCCAGACAGAAAGGTCTGGGACTCTCTTCTACGTTCTTGTTACGTTCCTCGTTAGTCAATGAGCTCAAAGCCTGTATAGGGCTGCAATGCCTTGGGGATACGGATGCCCTCGGGTGTCTGGTTATTCTCAAGAAGAGCTGCTACGATGCGTGGCAGGGCAAGTGCAGAGCCGTTGAGCGTATGGCAGAGTTCAGTCTTCTTCGTGTCTTCACGACGGTAACGGCACTTCAGACGAGTGGCCTGATAGGTGTCGAAATTTGACACACTCGACACTTCGAGCCAACGGCCCTGGGCTTCGCTGTAAACCTCGAAGTCGTAGCAAATGGCAGAAGTGAAGGACTGGTCGCCGCCACAGAGCAGCAGGATGCGATAGGGCAGTTCAAGCTTCTTCAGCAGACCTTCGACGTGGGCAAGCATTTCCTTGTGGCTTTCCTTGGAATGCTCGGGCTTGTCAATGCGCACAATCTCTATTTTCGAGAACTCATGCAGGCGGTTCAAACCGCGAACGTCCTTGCCATAGCTGCCAGCCTCGCGGCGGAAACACTGGGTGTAGGCACAGTTCTTGATGGGAAGATCCTTTTCGTCGAGGATGACATCACGATAGATATTCGTCACCGGCACCTCGGCAGTGGGAATGAGATAGAAGTCATCTACTTCTGCATGATACATCTGTCCTTCCTTGTCAGGCAGCTGTCCTGTGCCATAGCCCGAAGCGGCATTGACAACCGTAGGAGGCATGATCTCGGTGTAACCGGCCTTGCGCGCTTCGTCGAGGAAGAAATTGATGAGCGCACGCTGCAGCTGGGCACCCTTGCCGATATAGACGGGGAAGCCGGCACCCGTGATTTTCACGCCCAGGTCGAAGTCGATAAGGTTGTACTTCTTGGCCAGCTCCCAATGGGGCAGCGGCTCCTTTATACCCAGTGTGGGGTTCACGTCCCAATTGCCCACGGTGTCGCTTTCAGTACACTCGCGAAGGTTGCTCTTCACCACGTGGTTGTCTTCTGCTGCACGGCCTTCGGGCACTTCGTCGTAGGGAATGTTGGGTATCTGACAGAGCAGGCGCACCACTTCCTCCTGGGCGTTGTTCATCTGTTGCTCCAACAGGCGTGATTCGTCTTTCAGGCGGGCTACACCTTGTTTGATGGCCTCTGCCTCGTCCTTCTTGCCTTCCTTCATGAGGCGTCCTATTTGCCCTGACTGCTGCTTTTGCTCGTTCAGGTTCTTGTCTAACTGCTGCTGGGCCTCGCGGCGCTGTTTGTCTACGGCGATGACCTGCTCAACAGCTTTACGGGCATCATTGAAGTGCTTCTTCTCCAAACCGCGAATGACGCGTTCGGTTTCCTCTGTGAGAAGTTTTAGTGTAAGCATAATTTTACGGTTTTTTTATGATTGTTGTTTATGTTGTTCTGTGTTGCCTCGCTTGCCACGAGAGCGACGGCCACCGCGATGGGTTCTCTTCTTCTTGGCAGTTTCAGCTTGGGCCGATGTGGCATTGCCCCTTTCTTTTCCTCTGCCACGTCCTCTGTTTCTGCCACGCCCATGCTTGTGAGCCGTAGCCTTGTTGTAGTCGGGACCCTCGCCGAGACCCTCAGGAAGGGGGCGCTTCTCAATGACTTTCTCTAAGAATCGCTCAATATCCTTGAAGCGTGGAATGTCCTTTTCGTTCACCAGCGTAATGGCCACGCCATCGCGCTCGGCTCGTGCAGTACGTCCAATGCGGTGAACATAGTCTTCAGCATCGTGTGGAACGTCGTAGTTCATGACCATCAGAATGTCGTCAATGTCAATGCCGCGTGCCACGATGTCGGTAGCCACGAGCACGTCGACTTGTCCTGCCTTGAAGCGATACATGACGTCGTCGCGCTCAGCCTGCGACAGATCGCTGTGCATGGGAGCGCAGTTAATGTTCATGTGACGCAGTTCGCGATTGATTTCTTTCACCCGGTCTTTCTTTCCGCAGAAGATGATGACCCTGTGCAGATCACCGTCCTTGAACAAATGCTGGATGATTTTCAGTTTCTGCGGATCGTAGCACACGTAGGCACTCTGCTTGATTTTCTCGGCAGGTTTGCTGACGGCAATCTTCACCTCCACGGGGTCGTGCAGCAACGACACGGCAAGCTGGCGTATTTGTTCGGGCATGGTAGCAGAAAACATGATTTTCTGGCAGTCTTTCGGCAGCAGGGCATTAATCTGCATAATGTCTTCCGAGAAACCCATATCCAGCATGCGGTCGGCTTCGTCGAGCACGAAGAATGACGTGCGCGACAAGTCCAGGGTGCCTACTTTCAGATGGCTGAGCAATCGTCCCGGCGTGGCAATGACAACGGGTGCACCGCTGCGCAGACTCTTCGTTTCCTGGTCGAAGCGTGCTCCATCGTTACCGCCGTAGACGGCAATTGAGTTGACGTCGGGCAAATAGTAGCTGAATCCCTGCATGGCCTGGTCTATCTGCTGTGCCAGTTCACGGGTGGGCGACATGATGACGCAATTGATGGCGTCTTCCGGGAAACAGGCGTGCGGGGTGGATGGCTGGTCTTCGCCGAGTCCGTCGTCAAGCAGCGACAGGATGGGCAGCAGATAGGCCGCGGTCTTTCCCGTGCCCGTCTGGGCCACGCCAAGGACGTCGTAGCCGTCGAGAATCTCGGGGATACATTTCTCCTGTATGGGTGTCATTTCCTCGAAATGCATGTCGTAGAGTGCGTCGAGGATATTGTCGTTCAGATATGTCTCTTCAAATTTCATTCGTCTGTTTTTACATTAATTAGGAGCCTGTCGGTAGCAGAAATAGGCTATAAATACATAGAGCAGGTTTGGTATCCATGCAGCGAGCATGGGTGGCGTACCGGCATTGATGGCAAAGGTGGAGCTGATGGTCTGGAACAGGATGTAGGCAAACGACAGGCCCAGTCCTATACCCAGATAGAGCCCCATGCCGCCCTTGCGCTTTCGTGATGACAGCGAGACGCCGATGATGGTCAGGATGAACGAGGCGAACGATGTGGCAATCCTTTTATGATATTCCACTTCGTACTGCACGACATTTGAAGAGCCGCGGTTTTTCTGCTTCGAGATGTAGCGCAGCAGCTCGGGCGAAGTGAAGGTCTCCTGCTGTCCTTTGGAGAACACAAGATCCATGGGTTCCATCATGATCATGGTGTCCAGCTCCAGCCCGGTCTTGATGTGCTCGCGCAGACCCTTGAGCGTCCTGATTTTGTAGTTGGATACTTTCCAATGGTAGCGCATGTCGCTGATGGTGTCATACTGAATGACGTTGGCCGTCATGTGGCTCACCAGTTTTTTCTTCTCGAATTTGTCGAGCGAGAATCCAAACCCTCGCTTGGAGAGGTTGTCGTAGGTCTGAATATAGGCAATGACACCTGGTGCCACCTGTAGCTGCACGTTGCTGGCCGAGGTGTTCTTCTTCTTGTTCTTGTAGAGCGTCTCAAAATTCTGCCTGACCACGTTTCCCTGCGGAATGATGTAGGCACCCAGGAAGAAGTTCACGGCGGCGATGAGTGCAGCCGAAATCATGTAGGGCCGCAAAAGCCGCTTGAAGCTCGTACCGCAGGCAAGCATGGCAATGATTTCTGAATTGCCCGCTAACTTTGAAGTAAAGAAAATAACGGCAATGAAGACGAAAAGCGGCGAGAACAGGTTGGCAAAGTAGGGGATGAAGTTGGCGTAGTAGTCGAAGACGATTGCACGCCAGGGAGCATGATAGGAGGTAAACTTTGCCAGGTTCTCGTTGAAGTCGAAGACAATGGAGATGGAGATGATGAGCACGATACTGTAGATGTATGTGCCAATGAACTTCTTGATGATGTACCAGTCAAGTCGTTTCAGGAAAGAAATGCGTATCGATGGTCTTTTCATCTTCTTTTCCCTAAGTCTTCAACTACCGAGCGTTTCCATTGTGTGAAGTCACCTTTCTCTATATGTGCGCGCGCGTCACTGACAAGCCTCAGATAGAATGCCAGGTTGTGGATGGAGGCAATCTGAAGTGCCAGTAGCTCCTGTGCCTTGAACAGGTGGTGCAAGTATGCCTTGGTGTGCAGGCGGTCAATGTCGCAGCCGTCAGGGTCTATGGGACTGAAGTCCTGCTCCCATTTCTTGTTTCGCATGTTCATGGTGCCTTCATAAGTGAAGAGCATCGCATTGCGGCCGTTGCGCGTCGGCATGACGCAGTCGAACATATCGACTCCACGCTCTATGGCCTCGAGAATGTTCTGTGGCGTGCCTACACCCATGAGGTAGCGTGGGCGGTCCTTTGGCAGAATCTCGTTGACCACCTCAATCATATCGTACATCACCTCCGTTGGTTCGCCCACGGCGAGTCCGCCGATGGCAGCTCCGCCACCACCCAGCGATTCAAGCCTGTCGGCCACGTGCTTGGCTGCTTCCTGGCGCAGGTCTTTGAAGGTGCATCCCTGTACGATGGGGAAGAGTGTCTGCTGGTGGCCATAGAGTGGCTGGGTCTCGTTGAAGCGCTTGATGCAGCGGTCCAGCCAGCGTTGAGTCAGTCCGAGCGATTTCTTGGCGTACTGGTAGTCGCTCTGTCCCGGCGGACATTCGTCGAGCGCCATCATGATGTCGGCACCGATGACGCGTTCGGTGTCCATCACGCTTTCTGGGGTGAAGAAATGCTTTGAACCGTCAATGTGTGAGCGGAACTCGCAGCCTTCCTCGCGCAGCTTGCGTATGCTCGTCAGCGAAAACACCTGAAAGCCGCCCGAGTCGGTCAGTATGGGCCGGTCCCAGGTGTTGAACTTGTGCAGACCACCGGCTTTGCGTAGGGTGTCCAGTCCTGGACGCAAGTACAGATGGTAGGTGTTACCGAGAATGATCTGGGCCTTCACCTGCTCACGCAACTCGGAGAAGTGCACGCCTTTAACGCTGCCACAGGTGCCCACGGGCATGAAGATGGGCGTCTTTATCTGTCCGTGGTCCGTGGTGATGACTCCGGTGCGGGCATTGCTGTATGGGTCGTTTTTTTGAAGTTCAAATGTCATTTGACTGATTTTGCTATTTAGTCATGGAGGCCTTATGAGGCTTTGGCTTGCTTGGATGCCTCTTCTTCGGGGATAGTGAAGTCGAGCGGATTGCTCACAATCTCGTCGGTCAGCGCAAAGTCCCAGACATCCTGCACGTTCTCCACATAGTGGAAGGTGACACCTTTCAGGTACATCTCCGGTATTTCCAGAATGTCCTTCTCGTTTTCCCTGCACATCACGATATCGGTGATTCCTGCTCTTTTGGCAGCAAGGATCTTCTCCTTGATTCCGCCAACGGGGAGCACCTTGCCGCGCAGGGTAATCTCGCCGGTCATGGCCGTGTTCTTGCGCACTTTCCGTTGCGTCAGCGCAGAAGCAATGGAGGTGGCAATGGTGATGCCTGCCGAGGGACCGTCTTTCGGCGTTGCCCCTTCAGGAACGTGTATGTGGATGTTCCAGTTGTCGAAGATGCGATAGTCAATTTTGAGCGTGTCGGCATGCGCCTTCACATATTCCAGGGCAAGGACGGCACTCTCCTTCATCACGTCGCCCAGGTTTCCTGTCAGCGTGAGTTTCTGTCCTTTGCCTTTTGAAAGCGACGTCTCGATGAAGAGTATTTCACCGCCCACGCTTGTCCAGGCCAATCCGGTGACGACGCCTGCATAGGCGTTGCCCTGATAGATGTCGCGGTAGAATGGCGGTTTGCCCAGCAGGTCTTCGAGCGAAGAGGGTGTAATCTTCATGTCCACGGGCTCGATTTGGTTCATCTGTCGCTTGAAGGCAAGTTTGCGGAAAGCCTTGTTGATTTGCTTTTCCAGCTGGCGCACTCCGCTCTCGCGGGTGTATTGCTCGATTACTTTCTCGATGGCAGCTTTGTTCAGCGTGGGTTTGGGCTTCACGGTGTTCAAGCCGGTATTCTCCAGTTCACGCGGAATGAGATGGCGCTTGGCAATCTCAATTTTTTCCTCAGTGATGTATCCGCTTACTTCTATCACCTCCATGCGGTCGAGCAGGGGGCGGGGTATCGTGGACAAGTTGTTGGCTGTGGCGATGAAGAGAACCTTCGACAAGTCGTAGTCCACGTCGAGGTAATTGTCGTGGAACGCCGTGTTCTGCTCCGGGTCGAGCACTTCAAGCAGAGCCGATGCCGGATCACCGTTGACCGTGGCCTGTGTCACTTTGTCAATCTCGTCAAGAATGAAGACGGGATTGGACGAGCCTGCCTTCTGAATGCTTTTGATGATGCGTCCAGGCATGGCACCGATGTAGGTACGGCGATGACCGCGAATCTCTGCCTCGTCGTGCAGACCGCCCAGCGACATGCGTACATACTTGCGCTTCATGGCCTCGGCAATGGACTTTCCCAGCGAGGTCTTGCCCACGCCCGGAGGCCCATAGAGGCAGATAATGGGACTTTTCAAGTCACCGCGCAGCGAAAGCACCGACATGTGCTCCAGGATGCGCTCCTTGACTTTCTCCATTCCGTAGTGGTCATGATCCAGTATTTTCTGGGCTCGTGCAAGGTTCAGGTCATCCTTGGTGTATTCTCCCCATGGCAGGCCAACGAACGTCTGAAGATAGTTCAGCTGAACGTTGAAGTCGGGCGACTGCGGCGAAAGATTGTCCAGCTTGTCCAGCTCCTTGTAGAAAATCCGGGCCACCTCGTCGCTCCATTTCTTTTCTTGCGATTTCCGGAACAGTTCGCTCTTTTCCGGCGAAGCATCGTTGCCTATCTCAGCCTGCAGGTTCTTGATCTGTTGCTGCAGGAAATAGTTCTTTTGCTGTTCGTCAATGTCTTCACGGGTTTTGTTGCGGATATCGGCTTTCAGAGTCTGGAGATTGATTTCGCGGTTCAGTGCCTTCATCGTGCCGAAGAGTCGTTCCTTCACGCTCTCCGTGCTGAGCAGGCGAATCTTCTCCTTGATGCCAAAGGGCATGTTCGAGCACACGAAGTTCAGGGCCATCTCGTCGTTGTGTATGTTGTTGATGGCAAAGGTGGCCTCGTCGGGTATTTCTTCCGTCACGTTGATATACTCCTTGGTCATGCGGCGCAGATCCTCCATGGCCGTGCGCCATTCACGGTCGCCCTTCTCCGGCTGCAGTTCCGGTGCCGGTTCCACGCATCCGGTGAGGTAGGGACGGGTGCTCACGATGTTGTCGAGCTTGATGCGGCTCAGTCCTTGCAGGATGACGGTCACCGTCCCGTTGGGCAGGTTCAACTGCTTCACGACCCTTGCACAAACGCCATAGTCGAAGAGATCTTCGCGTTCAGGTGATTCTATTTCCGGATCGCGCTGGCATACGATGCCCACGATCAGGTTCTTCTTTTCTGCACGTTTGACCAGGGTCATGCTCGACTCGCGTCCAATAAGAATCGGGGAAACAACACCCGGGAAGAGTACAAGGTTTCTGACAGGGAGAATTGGCAGTTCTTTGGGTGTTTCAAAATCAAGTAAATCCTTTAAGTCACCTTCAATATCGGCAATCATGGAAAATGCCTTGTTATTCTGATCATTGCTCATTTTTGTTTCTGAATTGATAAATTAGGGTGCAAAGTTACATATTTTAATTAAGAATTCACTATAGAGGAATTAAGAATTAACAAATAATTAGTATCTTTGCACCGATTTTATATGGCAAACAACTATTTTCGTTTCAGGCAATTCACTATTTGGCAAGGTAATTGTGCCATGAAGGTGGGCACCGACGGCACGCTTCTTGGTGCCTGGGCCCACGGAGGCGGCAGCATTCTTGACATTGGAACGGGCACGGGGCTGATTGCCCTGATGATGGCGCAGCGTTTCAGCGAGGCACGTGTAGTGGGCATAGATGTTGACCGTCAGGCCATTGATCAGGCCAGGCAGAATGTCTGTCAGTCGCCCTTCTCCATGCGCATAGAACTACAGACTGCTGATGTCAATGACTATCAACCACAGGTTGCGTTCGATGCCATCGTCTCCAACCCGCCTTTCTTCGACAATTCCCTGCTCTGTCCCGACGGTCTGCGTACCATTGCCCGCCATACGGTCACGCTCACCTACGCTTCGCTGATGTCATGCGCCTACCGGTTGCTGTCCGACAGCGGAGAGTTTTCGCTCATAGTGCCTGCCGAGTGTTTGTCGAAGATAGAGAGTGCAGCCGTGCTGACGGGTTTCTTCAGGACCAGGCTTTGTGCCGTGAAAACGACCCCTACGAAGCCTGTTCGCCGCTATTTGCTGGCCTTTGCCAAGCATCCCGCATCCAGTCCCAGCGTGGAAGAAGGTGTTATCGAGACACTGCCCGGCTGTCGTTCAGACTGGTATCAGAAACTGACTAAAGATTTTTACCTATGAACATCGTACTCTTGCAGACGGATATAGCATGGGCTTCGCCTGCCGTTAATATACAGCGTGCATCGCATCTGATGGCTCAGGCACCAGGAGCAGACCTTTATGTCTTGCCCGAAATGTGGGCTACGGGATTTGCCACTGAACCTACGGGCATTGCCGAGCCTGAAGTCGATTCGGCAGCGCTCGCATGGATGAGACAGACGGCTGCCGCTCATTCTTGCGCTGTTTGTGGCAGTCTTGCCGTTATCGATAGCGAGGGCAAGTATCGCAACCGGCACTATTTCGTAACTCCCGAGGGGGTGGAGTACTATGATAAGCATCACCTGTTCACCCATGGGCATGAAGACCGCTTTTTCTCGGCTGGCCAGCGACATGTGGTGGTCCAGTGGCGGGGCTTCCGCCTGCTGTTGCTCACCTGCTATGACTTGCGCTTTCCCGTATGGTCGCGATGGGGAAGTGCCGGCGAGTACGATGCTATTGTGGTGGTTGCCAACTGGCCTTCGAAGCGGCAGTTTGCCTGGGACACGCTGCTGCGTGCCCGCGCCATTGAGAACCAGTCGTATGTCATAGCCGTGAACAGGGTGGGAACCGATGCCATGGGCATAGACTACGAAGGCCATAGCTGCGTGATTGACCCCGTGGGGCGTACGATGGTCAGCTGCACGAAAAATGCCGAGCAGGCGGTAGAAACCGTGCTCGACAAGAAGGATCTCTTGAAGATGCGGGAGCATTTCCGCGTTCTCGACGACAGAGATCAGTTCACGGTATAGACAACCAGCACGGCAATAGCCATGAGTATAGCTACTATGTAGGCTATGCGGATGCCATACTTTGCAATCTTCTTCTGTCGTTCAATGGCCAACAGACTTTGGCGCTTAAACTTGCTTGCACCATCCATTTTGTGGTGGTGATGATGATGATGATGTTGATGTAGTTCTTCCATCTTTTTCTATTTTTTTCTAATCAGTTTCACTTCCGAGTTAAGGCCGCTGGGCATGGGTTGCCATTGGTCGTAAAGAGTCTTTTTGTAATTGATGTCTACGACATTGATTTCTTCCATCTTGCGCCATTTCACCCCTTTGCGGTCCAAGTCACTAATGCGGTTCGCTGGTAGGTTGGTCACCTCAATGCGAATCTCGTTGTCGCCTGCCTTCAGCGTGTTCTTGCATCCAAGCACAAAGGGTACGGACCAGGCACAGCCAATCATCGTGCCGTTGATGTAGACGCGTGCCGACTCGCGCACGTCGCCAAGGTCTATCAGCCATGTGGCTGCCTGCTTCACGTCTTTCTTCTTCAGCTTTACATGGGTGGTGTAGATGCCTGTGCCCATGACTACTTCGGTCTGCGGGTCGAGGGTCTCCCAGGTCTGCAGCTTGTCAAGGGTGAAACTGCTGTTCACTTTTGGCGCTTCTTCGGTGAAGGATAGTGTCCAGGGACCGTTGAGTGGAATTTCCTGCCGGATGGCAAACGTGTCAGCCTGCTCATTGGCTTGAAGGTTGTCTGTAATGGAAACGGGCTGGTCGAAGGTCTGCAGAATCATCGACTGACCGCTTTTCAGTTCTACAAGCAGTCTGCCGTCTGCCGACGGTGTGGCAGCATAACGCTCGCCATTCAGCGGATTGAACCACAGGGCTTGCTTGTAGCCTACGGAGAGGCTGATAAATTCCCTGACGTCGTTCGGGGTGAGGTTGGCTATAAAATAGTGGTATCCGCTGGCATTGCTGCGGCGTATGGCCTTCAGTCCCAGGTGCGTCTTCATGACTTCGGGTTGGGCTGTCTTTGCCATTTCTTTTTCGTCGACGCCATACATCACGTGGGCACCCTGCGCCTTCAGCCGCTCAATGTGCTGCCTCACCTGTTCGGGCATTTCACCGCTACCGGGAATAATCAGCCCTTTGTAGCGCGTGCCTCCCTGGGTAACGAGCAGACCGTTCTCGCAGCGGGTGTTCATGAGTAGCCGCTCTGAGATGTAGTCGCAGTCATAGCCAGCTTTGTCTATGTCGAGGATGGCTTGGCGGAAATCTGGCATGAGCTTGCCCATGGCATGTATGCTGAACTGCATGAGCAGCTTGCCTGTATTCTTCTTCCAGGCATCCCGAACGGGCAGAAGGACGAGGAAGTCGTTGTCGGGTTTTCCCCATTGCAGGAAACGCTGGCAGCGCTCCACATAGTCCATGAAATAGGGGGCGTCGCGCCAGATGCTGTTGGTGGGGCTCATGTCTATGGAAGCGTAGAATTTCCATCCGGGCCATTCGTCGTCCTTTGGACTGTAGCAGGTGCCGTGGAAGAAGATGTGGTTCACGCCGGCACAGAACATCAGGTCGAGGTCTGGCTTCAGTTGCGAGAGTGAGGTGCGGAAGTGTTCTGTCAGCCACGTGAAGGTCTCGCTGCTGGTGTAGGGCTTGTTGCATACGTGGGCAGCCGACGGGGCGTACTTGAACATGGAGTAGTCTGAATCGTTCTTTCTGGTCTTCCCCGGATCCGTTCTTAGTCCTTTGATACCCAGGTCGCTGAGCCCGAAGCCCTCAATCTCTGGAATGTCTACGGCCGCGTAGCAGTCAATGAGGTTTGCCGGTGAACCGTGGGCCTGATTACGGGTAATGGCTCCATGCTTGTGGGCCCATGCCGTCCACTGCTCGGTGAAGTTCTCTAAAAGCATGTCGCCCAGGGTCTCGCGGTAGTCGCTTAATACTTTGGTGTCCTGAGTGCCGTGCTGGGCATTGGCAGCAGCGCCATTGACAAAGGCAGCAATCAACTCTGGCAAGTGTTCCTCCAGCCGGTATCCGCGCCGCTTGGCAAACTCGTCGAAGAAGGTAGGCGTCCAGGTGGCAGCCTCCACCTCGTAGGAGTCGTTGAAGAAGGTGTGAGGGTAGGGGGTACCCGTCCTTTCGAAGGCCTCTTCTATGTGCTTCAGGTAGTTGGCCACGGCCTGCCTGTCGAAGTGGTCAATGACGAGTCCCTCGCCGCCAGGAGCCGCGCGCTTCACCTTCATCACACCATATTTAATATAGACGGCAATGACCCTGCCTCTGCCTTTTGCCAGCGTGAGCTTATTGTCCTTGACGTTTGCCGTCACGTCAACAGCCTGTCCGTCAGCGTTGTAAAGCATCACCTTGTGCAGCACGGCGTTCTTCGCATCCTTCTCTGAGAGCGACAGGTCTATCACGCCCGTGTTCTTGCTCTCGGGTTGCAAGCCCCTGGCTCCGTTGACGGTGGCCCAGACGCCATCGCTGTCAATTTCCTTTTCCACGAACACCACCCGGCAGGCACTTTCGCTCAGGGGAACCCACGGTCCGCCGAACGGCCATCCTGTGCCGGTAGCCATGTCTACCTCGATGCCGTTCTTCTTGGCCTGTTCCATGGTGTAGCGCAGCATGTCCATCCACTTATCGGAGAGGTAGTCTATGTTGTTAGCCTTGTTGCCCTGCACACCATAGATGGGGGTAATCTCCACCGCTCCGATGCCGTGGCGGGCATATTCGCCCAGGGTCCACGCCAGATTCTCCTTGTCCACGGCCGATCCCAGCCACCACCATCTTGTGCCGGCCTTTGTTTCCTGCTGGGCCTGCGGCCAGCTCTGCGCCCTTGCGGGGTTGTAGAAAGGCGAACAGGCCATCGCGAATAGCATCACGACGGCTGTCCGGCATATTGAAGTCTTGTTCCTGTCAACCATTGTCCTTTTCTTTCATTCTGTATGACGCTGTCCTGGCTGGAGGAAGCATCAGTTCCCATCAGGCTTCACATTCTCGACGATGCGCGAAGGCGCCCACTTGAAGGTGCGCCAGTCGTCTGGACGGGCCGGGTCGAAGTCCTGCCAGTCACTGCGCAAGAACTTGACTATAGGCAGCTGCAGCTCTTTCATGCCCATCACCACGCATTTGGCCACCTCGTATGCACCATAGGGGTTGAAGTGGGTATTGTCGGCCAGCTCGCGGCCATACATTTCCTTGGGGTAGTGTACCAGTGCGCGCTTGGAGTCTTCGTAGCCGAGCGTTTCAAACAGCACTTTGGTCTTGGCGTTCAGGTCAATGAGGGGCACTTGCTCCTTCTCGGCCACCATCTTCATGGCAGCAGGGAAGTCGCCGTGGGTGTTGAGCAGCGTCTTCTTGTCGTTGCTGAAGGCACGGCGCTGTGTGGGTGTGCAGAAAACAATCTCGGCACCCTTCTTGCGCACTTGGTCAACGAATATCTTCAGCTGGTACTGATAGTGATACCAGGCACCGTCGCCGGGTTTCTTTTCCTTTTCATCGTTGTGGCCGAACTCCACGAACACGTAGTCGCCCTTCTTCAGCGTGGAGAGAATTTTGTCCAGCCTGAATGACCCAATGAACGTGCGTGCCGTCAGACCGCTTTCGGCGTGGTTGGAGATGGCCACCTCTGGTCCGAACCAACGGGTAATCATCTGTCCCCAGGAAGCCCAGGGCTCGTTGTTCTGGTCTACTACGGTGGAGTTGCCACACAGATAAATCGTTGGCACGTCGGCGGGTTCTATGTGGATGCTCTTCACGGCAGGATTGTCGCCGTTGAACTCCAGTGTCAACCGGTCGTCCCAGGCCAGATAGTCCTTTTCGCGATCCTTGATTTTCACTTTCTTGGTTCCGTCAATGTCTGTTGAACGCTTGTTCACGATGAATTCCACCGTCTCCGTCTGTTTGGCCTTTGGGGTGAGGATGTTGTCCATCATCAGGCGCCGTCCCTCTGCCCGCAGCGTGGTGTTGCCGTTCTTCTTGCCGCCTACCACGACGCGCACCTTATAGTTGCCGTCGGGCACCTTTACTGAGAAATAGAAGGGCTCCGTGGGTTTTTTCTTGTTTGGAGCGGGAAGCACATCGTAGCCATAGCCCTGTTGGTCTGAGTAAGTGGGCTGGGCTTGGGTCAGGTCGAAGTCGAACGTCTGTGCTATGGACGTCAGTTGGCAGCAGGCCATCGAGAGAAACAAGATCGTTTTTTTCATTCGTTTTGGAAAAGTTTATCTTGAAGATTGTTGTTTTGATGATGCAAAAGTACGAAAATATGCCGAAGTGGCAAAGCTTTTTGTGAGATTTCTTTGCTGCGACCTTTACATTGTCAGCTTGCCCGCAGTGCCGGCCATCTTCTCTAAAGTCGAAGAACACAGCATTGACCGAAGAAGAGCCTGCACCGGCAAGTGGTGCAGGCTCTTCGTAAGCATTCGAAGAAGTACAGGTAGTAATACATATATATAGCATTAGCAGCTACAATCACATTCGACTGTAGCTGCTATTGTCTTTTTGTTGTACCTATATCATGGAGTTTTTG
>Ga0247611_10004957_pt1 | contig 18080 bp, 17 predicted proteins | sample 177DNAGHGhighgp2_FD_192422 | JGI IMG/M metagenome (GOLD analysis project Ga0247611, IMG submission 192422) | Sheep rumen microbial communities from Palmerston North, Manawatu-Wanganui, New Zealand - 1770 DNA GHGhigh gp2 | ecosystem: Host-associated > Mammals > Digestive system > Stomach > Rumen... | reverse complement strand
ACAGCCTACTGGAACAACTGGCGACTGGACTACAACGCCAAGCACCGGGGCGACATCTATCCCACGCACGGCATTGGCCCCGACTGCCAGGTGCTGAACATTCACCGCGGCGACCGTATGGAATACTTGGTGGCCATGGACACCAAGCCCTGCAACGGTCCGCGGGTGGTGAAGAAACTGACCGGCGAGGACTGTCCCGACTTCCAGAACGGCGACCAGACCTCGACGCTCATTCACACCGCCAAGGGCAAGACCATGCTCATTCAGCACAACGTGCTCACGCCACGCCCCTACAGCCGCATGTTCCAGGTGGTGGGCTCCGACGGCTATGCCAGCAAGTATCCCGTCAACCAGCTGCTCTTCCGCAGCGGCACGCTCAGCAAGACCGAGTCGCCCGACTACCAGAACCTGAATGCCCATTCAGCCATGCCCGACAGCCTCTGCCAGGCCATGCTGCAGAAATATCTGCCGCCGTTTGTAAAGGAGCTGCAGGAGAAGGCCCGACGCGTGGGCGGACATGGCGGCATGGACTTCCTGATGGACTACCGACTGGTGTACTGTCTGCAGAACGGACTGCCACTCGACATGGACGTCTACGACATGGCAGAATGGTGCTGCTTAGGCCCGCTGACACGACTCTCGTTAGAGAACAATTCCATGCCCGTAGCCATACCCGACTTCACGCGCGGTGCATGGGATCGCATCAAAGGATTCAGCTATGCATTCAAGAAATGATTTGTTACAACACTTCTGCCATGAGGGCACGATAGACTGCGTGCAGCCTTTGGCGGGCGGGCTTATCAACGACACCTTTCTGGTGAGGACGGCCGAGGCCGACAAGCCCGACTATGTGCTGCAGCGCATCAACCACCACGTCTTCACCGACGTGGAACTGCTGCAGCACAACATTGAGACCGTGACCGACCACCTGCGCCGCAAGCTGCTGGCCGAAGGCGTGACCGACATGGACCGGCGAGTGCTGCGCTTCATCAAGACGGCCGACGGCAAGACCTACCACTTCGACGGCGACAGCTACTGGCGGCTCTCGGTCTATATTGCCGACTCCGTGACCGTCGATGCAGTAACCCCCGACAGTTCGTACGACTGCGGCCGTGCCTTCGGGCACTTTGAGCAACAACTCACAGACCTGCAGGAGCCGCTGGGCGAGACCATTCCGGACTTCCACAACATGGAGCTGCGACTCCGTCAGCTGCGAGAGGCAGTGGCCACCAATGCTGCCGGCCGACTGAATGAGGTGACGAAGGAGCTGGAACTCATAGGAACCCATGCCGATGCGATGTGCCTGGCCGAGCAGCTGCACCGTCAGGGACTGCTGCCCAAGCGCGTGTGCCACTGCGACACGAAGGTGAACAACATGCTCTTCGACCAGCAGGGACGGGTGCTCTGCGTCATAGACCTCGACACGGTGATGCCTGCCTACGTCTTCTCCGACTATGGCGACTTCCTCCGTACGGCAGCCAGCACGCTGCCCGAAGACTCGCCACTGCTCGACGACGTGGACTTTCGCTGGGACATCTTCGAGGCTTTCACGCAGGGCTACCTCGAATCGGCCAACGCGTTCCTCACGCCCGTAGAGCGCCAGCACCTGCCCTTCGCCGTGGCTCTCTTCCCCATGATGCAGGCCGTGCGCTTCCTGACCGACTATCTCAATGGCGACACCTACTACAAGACCACATACCCCGAGCACAACCTGGTACGCACCCGCAACCAGCTGCGCCTGTTCCTGCGGGTGCAGGAACGCCGCAGCGACATGCTTTTATCTGTTATTTCATGAAGAAAATAGGATTTCTGCCTCATGTTGTAGCATTTTTGGTGGTGGCCATCTGGGGAACGACGTTTGTATTTACCAAGCTATTGCTGCTTGGTGGACTCACGGCGGCACAGATATTCATCCTGCGCTTCATCATTGCCTACGTGCTGCTGCTGGGCTACAGCCTTACAAGGGGAATACGCTGGCTGTCGAACTGCTGGCAAGACGAACTGCTGATGGTGGCACTGGGCGTGACGGGAGGCTCTCTCTACTTCCTGACCGAGAATTCGGCCATGAACTACACGACGACCACCAACACCAGCATCATCGTCAGCCTGTGTCCGCTCTTCGCCTCGGCTTTCATCGGGCTTTTCTACAAGTCTGAACGGCTGAGTCGCCTGCAGACCGTAGGCTCGCTGATGGCGGCAGCCGGTGTCATTGTGGTTGTCATGAACGGACACTTCGTCCTCCATCTCTCGCCCCTTGGCGATGCATTAGCCTTTGGCGCCTGCCTGTGCTGGGCGCTCTACAGCCTGCTGATGATACCCGCCAATAAGCGCTACGACACGGTGTTCGTCACTCGCAAGGTGTTTTTCTATGGCCTTATGTCGATGATACCCTATTTAATGGTACACCCTGAACTGAATATCCACCTGCTTCTGGCCCAGCCCGAGTTGGCGTGGAACCTGCTCTTCCTCGGATGCGTAGCCTCCATGCTGTGCTTCCTGGCATGGAACTGGGCGCTGAAGCGGTTAGGCGCTGTTATAGCAACAAACTATGTCTACCTGAACCCCGTCACCACCATTGTCTTTGCCTGGCTCATCCTGGCCGAGCATATCACCCCGTGGTTCATACTCGGCACCCTGCTCATCCTCTTTGGCATGTATCTTGTGGATACAAAGCGCAAAGCTACCCAAGGAAGAACAGGCTGACGCCGACAACGGAGATGAAGGCGCCAACGACAGCGCGCCACGTAATGCGCTCGTGGAAGAGCCAATAGGATGGCAGAAGGATGATGATGGGTGTCATTGCCATCAGCGTGGAGGCAATGCCGGCAGCCGTATACTGCACAGCCATCAACGAGAAGCCGACGCCAACGAAGGGGCCGAAGATGGTGGTGGCGGTGGCTACGGCGAGGCCTTTCCTGTCGTGCATCGCCTCGCGTAAAGGCGCCATTCCATCGCGGAAATACAACAACAAGGTGAAGCCGATGATGCCCGCCACACAACGATAGAAATTGGCGCTGAAGGGTATCAGCCACTCGGGCATACCGGGCGCATTGTAGTGGTCCATGCCAATCTTGCTCAGCACCAGCCCGACACCCTGACAAACGGCTGCTCCGATGGCAAAGAGCACGCCATTCAGGGGCAATCGCAACGACACCTTATGATGTTCGCCACGCCCAAGTACGGAGATTCCGATGCCAACAAGGGTGACCAGCATAGCCACCATGCTCATCGCCGACATCTGCTGCCCCAGCGTCACCCATGCCATCAGGGCTGCCGACAACGGGGCCAGCGTCATGAAGAGCTGCCCATAGCGCGAGCCGATGATGATATAGCATTGAAACAGACAGAAGTCGCCAATGACGTAGCCCACGAGTCCCGACAGCAGCATCCAGCTGATTGCCTCTGAAGAAACGCCAGTAGGCAACGGCTCACCCGTCACCACACCGAACAACACCAGCGAGAACACCAATGCCAGTGCCATTCGCAGCACATTCAGCGTCAGGTTGCCCAGCCGCTTCGAGCCAAACTCGCTCAGCAGCGCCGTTGCCGTCCACGAGAACGCAACACCAATCGAAATGAGTTCACCTATGTATGTCATTGTTTAGTTTATCGGACTGCAAACAAAATTACTGATTACTGAGTACGCCATCCACGCTGCCGGCATCAAGCAGACGCGCATGCGCTTCGTCATAACTCAGGCCGAGCATCTCCTGCAACATACGCGTACCGCGATCTACGAGCTTGGCGTTGGTCAGCTGCATCTTCACCATACGATTGCCCACGACGCGCCCCATACGAATCATCAGCGAGGTACTGATCATGTTGAGCACCATCTTCTGCGCCGTTCCACTCTTCATGCGACTACTACCGGTCACGAACTCGGGGCCAACGATGGTCTCGATGGGATAGTCGGCAACAGCAGCCAACGGGGTGTTGGGATTGCTGGTTATGCAACCCGTCAACAGTCCGTGTGCTCGCGCTCCGTCCAAGGCTCCCACGACGTAGGGCGTTGTGCCTGAGGCGGCGATACCCACCACCGTATCGTCGGCAGTGGGATGATGGGCCAGCAGGTCTTTCCAGCCATTCTCGGCTATATCCTCAGCATGCTCGACCGCACTGCGCAACGCCTCGTCGCCGCCGGCAATGATGCCCACCACCCAGTCGGCCGATACGCCAAACGTAGGCGGCAGCTCGCTGGCATCGAGCACCCCAAGCCTTCCGCTGGTGCCTGCGCCCACATAGAACAGTCGTCCACCGCGTTTCATCCTCGGCTCAATGGCTGTGACCAAGGCCTCTATCTGCGGCAGAACCTGACGGACGGCCTCGGCCACCCGCAAGTCTTCTTCGTTGATGTGCTGCAACAGCTCGCCTACCGACATCTGTTCCAGATGGTCGTAATACGACGGCTGTTCCGTAATTTTATGCTTAATGTCCATGTCGGTTTGGCACTGACGGTGCTTATATCAAAATAAATAATGGCCATTATTTTTAAAATTCTGGCCATTATTTTTAGAATTTTGGCCAAAATTTATTTCGAACCCAACTGCAACTGATTTAAATATGTGCTGTTTCATACGACATTATTCGTTAAATTCGTTTTTCATTGAAGTATAATCTTTATAGATTAGTTCTCCAAACTCTTCTGCTTCGTCACCATCATAACTATAGACCTCAGGTATTGTATTGATTGCAACAGCTTTAATACCTACTTTCATCATCTCGATAATCTCGTCCGAAATTTCAAACAGAACATAATGACAATTGTTAGAAACAGAAATCCAGGAAATGGATTGCGTTTTCTGCCTTTCACCAGCTTGAGTATTCACGAGCTTTACTATTTTGTCGCTCTTTAATTTGAACTCAACAATAACATTGTCTGTTATCTGATGATATTTGTCATCTTGAAAAGTCAGCATCAGATACTTTATTGAATCAAATGTATAGACTGAAAATTTAGATTGGAATCCCAACTCTCTATATTTAACAGCATCGGCAGACAAAAACATCCCCCAAAAAAGGAAAAGCAAAAGAATCTTTTTCATAATCTATGATTGAATAAAGGCATTTGCTTCTGCTCACTCTATCTTTATCAAAAAACAGCAGCACATGCTTTTTTGATATCAATCAGTCTTGCAAGAAGAGATTTCTTCTGCCGGGCAGCCTCCATCATTAAGGCAAAGTCTGTCGTAACAGGGCGTTTGCCATTCAGTATTTCGTTGACCATCCCCGCTGATTTCTTAACTCAAATCACAAGCCGAGTACCACCGCCGGATCGATATTGAGTTTCTGTGCAATTGAACGCGCAGTTCTTAATGTCGGCTCACGTTTGCCAGAAAGCAAATCGCTGATAGATGACTTGCTCAAGTGCAGCATGTCGGAAAGGTTCTGACGTGTCAGCCCCATTTCACACATACGCAATTCTATCGTCTCCACTAATGATAACGGCTTGATAGGATAATGAGCCTCTTCATAGTCCACAGCCAGATTGGAAATCAGTTCCAGTTCTATGAAGTTCTTGTCGGTGGCAGGAGTCTCATTTGTTACAACTTTTAGCAGCTCCTCTATGCGCTGCTGTGCTGCCTTGTACTGAGTTTCGTTCTTTATCTGTGTCATAATCAAATATTCTTTATGTTCATTATCTTATCATATTCTGCATGTGTTCCGATAAAACGTATGTAAACCATGTGAGAAAGGAATATCACCACTACAACCACCCTGAAATTGTTACCCCCAATGTCGAACACATATCGGTCATTACCAACGAAGTCCACATGGTTGAAGTCATTCCTGATATCTGCAAGACTTTTCCAATTAGCTTTCGTTACCTTTATGTACCAGTCACGCAAAGGTTTCTCGGCATCTGCATGGTCTTTGATATAGTCCCTTATGGTAGAATACGCTAAAACTCTCATGGTGCAAAGGTAACTACTATTTCCGATATTTCAAAATTATTTCCCATTTTTCTGTATTATTGAGAGAAAAGATACGAATAATTCTCGTCCCAAGTTATTTTTGCATAATCACTTAAGGATTTACAATCTTCACTTTCGCATTACAAATGCATATATTCGCTGCCGTCGGATTGCAAATCCGACGGAACGTGCTGTTAGTACGAACATCCCGCCGCGCGGGGAACTGCACGCTGAAACGTTCAGACGTGTTAGCCGTGTTGAGTGAACTAGAGGATGCGCTTTGTAATTATCTAAAAGACGGAAAGATTGTGCGCCTGAACCACTTGGGCCGCTTGAAGCTCGAGATTGAGGGCAAGCCCGTGAGCCGTCCTGAGGAATTCGATCCTCAGAAGCACATCCGTGCCGTTCGCCTTCATTTCATCCCCGAGAGCCGCAATGGCCGACAGCCACTTTACGAAGGCATAAAATTTAAGAAGAAGGCCTAAAGTTTGTATGATTGGTTGATAATTGACTGCAAAAGTTTGAAATCTTTCCGAATTATAAAATGATGTAAGGAAAAAGTTGTAACTTTGCGCAATAAACTCATGGATAGAGTAACGTTTGAAAGCCAGAAGGCATTCGCAGGCGAGAAGAAGTCCTCGATGCAACGACGCTGTGTAGATAATGACTACACGGCGCGGCGGATGTATATGATTACAATGGTGACGGAGGGACGGAAGCCGCTCTTTGGAAAAGTAGTGGGGAGAAGCGATGCTGAGGAGACATCGGCAGAAGCGCCGCATATTGAGCTGTCGCCATTGGGGCAAAGCGTTAAGGAGATATGGGAATCCATCAGCAGCTATCATCGGGAGGTGAAAGTGGTGGCGCTACAGATGATGCCTGACCATTTGCATGGCATTCTCTTTGTAACGGAAAAGATGGAGAAGCCGTTGGGCAAGGTGTTGCTGGGATTTAAGCAGGCTTGTAATAGAGCGTTTCGGGAGGTGATGCCAGTGGAGTTTGTTGCTGTGGCACAGCAACATGCACAACAGGCAAGAGAGCATGGGCTGTTATTTGCCAAGGGCTATAACGACCATATACTGCTGAAGGACGGACAGTTGGAGCGCTGGCTTAATTATCTGAAGGATAACCCTCGACGCCTATTGATGAAACGCGAGAACCCAGATTTGTTTAGGGTGCAAAGAGGGCTTACATTCGCAGGGCTTAGTTTTTCGGCTATCGGCAATCGGTTTTTATTGGAAAGGCCGGTAAAGATACAGGTGCAGTGTTCGAGGAGCATCAGCGAGAGCGATTTACAGGCGAAGATGAATGAATGCCTTCGTGCCGCAAGGCAAGGGGCGGTATTGGTGTCGCCAGCTATCTCCAAAGGCGAGAAGGCGATCATGCGGGCTGCATTCGAAGACGGGCTGCCGCTGGTTTATCTGCAAGAGAATGGCTTTACGGATTTGGCAAAGCCTGGCGGCATGAGGATGGATGCCTGCGCCAGAGGGCAACTACTGATACTGGCGCCATGGGAGCATCATAATGAGAAGACTATCATCAAGCGGGGGCAATGCTTAGAGCTTAACGAGATGGCGAGGGCTATTTGTGAAGGATGAGCGTTGAGTATGTTGCTGTGACACAGCAACATATAGAACAAAAGCGCCACAGATCGCTTCTCTGCAGCGCTCTAATGAATAGATGGCTTACCAATAGTTGTTACACTTATTGCTTTTAAGTCCGTTCTAAGCGTTTGTCTTCCGATATTTCCAAACGAAATAGAAGCACAGGCTCAAAGCCACCAAAACGACGATGATCGTTAAGAAAAGATTATCACCTGCTATTCCGAAAAGATTCGAAGGATGGGGTGCAATGTCTGCTATCTGCTGGTTGCCACCAATCACATTGAACGCTTTAGCAACGGTATCTGTCGTGTCCGCAGGAATTACGGTATCAGGGACAACGGGTTTGGGAACTGAGCGAAAAGTGTCAGGATAATGCGGGTCTACGATAATGTCTAATAAAGTCATAATACTATCGTTTTAATGGGTTTATAAATTAGTAATATTGAAAGTACGCAATAAGCAGTTGTACCAACAGGCCTGTCAGGAAGCTGACGGCATTGCACAGGAAACTATAGATGAACGCACGCGACAAGACGCGAAGGAATAGATAGTACCACAATGCTTCCACAAGCACCACCAGCAACTCACCTATAATTATCGTCATCATGCAGTTGTCTATGTAGATGACGTAAAGGTTCAGAGGAATATTTGTGAACAAGTTGATGACGACTGACGAACCCAGCACAAGCTTACGATGTTCTCGCAAGAGCACAAGGACCACGAGTTCTATCAAAATCGTGGGTACGAGGGCAAGTGACAGCATCGGAAGTAACATCATAGGCTAAATGAATGCTAACAAATAACCAGGAATAAGCGCGGCAGCCAGTAGTCCGAAGGCCAGTCCTTCCTGCTTGGGCAACATTACATTGGCCAAATAAAGGGTGACGGGCATCGTACAGTTGACGGCAAATAGACCCAGAAAAGGCATCACCACCTCCTGACTTCTGAACACCAGGCAGACTGCAACCAAGACGGCGACCAAAGCCAACGTTCTGACAATGCCCAGATGATGTGCAATCCATCCGCCAGTCATCTTTCCCAGCATCGAAACGAACCCTATCAGAAGCACTAAGCCACTAGTCTTCGACACCTCGCCTGTGAACGTCTCTCCGACGAGAGATCGTAGCATAACCACAAGCATCAGCACCAGCAAGGACATCCCAACAAACATTCTGTTGAATCGGCACTCCGCTGACTTAGCCGTGAGTTCCGTCTCGCCCGCCTCGACATCCAAATGCACATAAGCCGTCGACAATACACAGATGAAAAGTAAAGCCATATAGAGCAAAGACCACGAGAAGAAGACAATGCCCAGAGCCAGACCAAAGGCGCCCGTTGACACAAAAGCGCCAAGCGCACGCATATCGTTCCCCGTCGTAACTGCCACTTGCTTGCCTCCCCACACATGGAACAGCGAGTTGCCCAATCCCAGCAATAGGGCCACCACCATCACCCCAACAGCTGACAGCCTAAAGTTGATGACGATCGACGTAGCCAAGACTGACATCGTCAGCAAAAGGACTGATGCCAACAGCATCCAATGACGGCGATTCATGATATCCGCCCATAGCCCCATTAACGGCTGTGTTAGAAAGGCCAATATATTATAGATGAGAAAAATACCCACAAGATGCGCCGCAGGAAGCGACGATGCCATCAGATAAAGACAGCACACGCAAAGTCCGTCGACCAACAAATGCAGCACGGAACACAAAAAAATCATCTTAATATGGCTCTTACTCATGTCCCTTTGATTCCGTTTCATTAGATTCAATAAAAGGTTCCCATAAATGACGGCTCATATCCACGTGTCCATTCGACTTGAACCCCACTCCCTCTGCCTCCAATAAAGGGCGCTGACGGCTCCAGCCTGGCGCTGTACGCCCCTCCTTGTTAACCACACGATGACAGGGCAGATGCTCGGCTCCTGGCGTATATCTCAATGTACGTCCCACCATCCGCGAATGACTCGGCCATCCTGCCCACGCAGCAATATGACCATAGGTCGTCACCCGTCCACGAGGAATCTGGCTGACAATCGTCAGCACATCGTCGCGAAACGTCCGCGCCTGCTCTGCCGTCATCTTATCGGGATAGTCTTTCATCTCAGACCGCAAAGATACAAATAATTGCCTAAAGCACCAAAAGAGCACCACAGGGAAAATCTGCGGCGCTCTTATTATAGATAAGGTGTAATCCTTAATCGGCGAGCTTTGCCTTGATCATCTCGCGGTTGAGGCGGGCGATGTTAGCGATGGTCTCGTTCTTCGGGCAGACGGCCTCGCAGGCGCGGGTGTTGGTGCAGTTACCGAAGCCGAGCTCGTCCATCTTGGCAATCATGTTCTTCACACGACGGGCAGCCTCTACGCGGCCCTGGGGAAGCAGGGCGAGCTGAGAGACCTTCGACGATACGAAGAGCATAGCAGAGCCGTTCTTACAAGCTGCTACGCAGGCGCCACAGCCGATGCAAGAGGCGCAGTCCATAGCCTCATCGGCATCCTCCTTAGGAATCAGGATAGCGTTGGCATCCTGGGCCTGGCCAGTACGGATGGTGGTGTAGCCGCCAGCCTGGATAATCTTATCGAAGGCACCGCGGTCGACCATACAGTCCTTGATCACGGGGAAGGCAGCCGAACGCCAAGGCTCTACGGTGATGACGTCGCCATCGTTGAAGCGGCGCATGTAGAGCTGACAGGTGGTGGCACCTCGCTCGGTCTTGCCGTGAGGCGTACCGTTGATGTAGAGCGAGCACATGCCGCAGATACCCTCGCGGCAGTCGTGGTCGAACACAAAGGGCTCCTTGCCTTCGTTGATGAGCTCCTCGTTCAGGATGTCGAGCATCTCGAGGAACGAGGTATCATCGGGAATATCGTGCATCTCGTGCGTATCGAAGTGACCCGCATCTTTCGGACCATTCTGACGCCAAAATTTGATGGTGAATGAAATATTCTTAGCCATAGTCTTTAATTCTTATAATTACGGGTTTGTACTTTGATAGCTTCATACTCAAGGGGTTCCTTAATCAGAGTGGGCTCATTACCCTTGCCCTGATACTCCCAGCAGCCTACGTAGAAGTAGTTCTCGTCGTCGCGCTTAGCCTCGCCTTCCTCGGTCTGATACTCCTCGCGGAAGTGACCGCCGCAAGACTCGTTACGAGAGAGGGCATCGAAGGCTACGAGCTGACCCATGGTGAAGAAGTCGCGCAGGTGGATAGCCTTGTCGAGCTCGATGTTCAGGCCCTCCTTCGTTCCAGGAACGAACAGGTTGGTGTCGAACTCCTTCTCCAGCTCGTGCATCTTCTTCAGACCCGTCTTCAGGCCCTCAGCGGTGCGGCCCATGCCTACATACTCCCACATGATGTGGCCCAGCTCCTTGTGGATAGAGTCGACAGAACGCTTACCCTTAATGTTCAGCAGGCGGTCGAGCTCAGCGTCCACCTTCTTCTCAGCCTCAGCGAACTCAGGCAGATCGGTGCTGACCTTCGGCCAAACAGCCTGATCGGCCAGGTAGTTCTGGATGGTGTAAGGCAGCACGAAGTAACCGTCGGCCAGACCCTGCATCAGAGCCGAAGCGCCCAGACGGTTAGCACCATGGTCAGAGAAGTTGCACTCACCGATAGCGAACAGGCCAGGAATAGAAGTCTGCAGCTCGTAGTCAACCCAGATACCACCCATGGTGTAGTGGATGGCGGGATAGATCATCATCGGCTTGTAGTACTTCACGCCGTTGATCTCGTTAGCCACGTCGCCGGGGAATACGTCGGTAATCTCCTCGTACATCTCGAAGAGGTTGCCATAGCGCTGCATGATGATGTCGAGACCGAGGCGGTTGATAGACTCAGAGAAGTCGAGGAACACAGCCAGGCCAGTGTTGTTGACACCGAAGCCCTTGTCGCAACGCTCCTTGGCGGCACGAGAGGCAACGTCACGAGGCACGAGGTTACCGAATGCCGGATAGCGGCGCTCCAGATAGTAGTCACGATCCTCCTCAGGAATATCCCAACCCTGCTTGGTGCCAGCCTGCAGAGCTTTGGCATCCTCAATCTTCTTGGGAACCCAGATACGTCCATCGTTACGCAACGACTCAGACATCAGCGTCAGCTTAGACTGCTTGTCGCCGTGAACGGGAATACAGGTGGGGTGAATCTGAACGTAAGAGGGATTTGCAAAGTAAGCACCCTTACGATAGCACTGAACGGCAGCGGTGCAGTTGCAACCCATAGCGTTGGTAGAGAGGAAGTAGGTGTTACCATAACCGCCAGTAGCGATGACCACAGCATTGGCGCTGAAACGCTCCAGCTTGCCAGTGGTGAGGTTCTTGGCGATGATACCACGAGCGCGGCCATCAACAATCACCACATCCTCCATCTCATAACGGGTGTAAAGCTTTACCTTGCCGGCCTGAACCTGGCAGCTCAGTGAGCTATAGGCACCCAGCAGCAGCTGCTGACCCGTCTGACCCTTAGCATAGAACGTACGGCTTACCTGAGCACCACCAAACGAACGGTTGGCAAGCATGCCACCGTACTCACGAGCGAAGGGAACGCCCTGAGCCACACACTGGTCGATAATATTGTTGCTGACCTCAGCCAGACGATAGACGTTGGCCTCACGAGCACGATAGTCACCACCCTTCACGGTGTCGTAGAACAGACGATAGACAGAGTCACCATCGTTCTGATAGCACTTGGCGGCGTTGATACCACCCTGGGCAGCGATAGAGTGAGCACGACGGGGTGAGTCCTGAATACACAGGTTGATCACGTTGAAGCCCATCTCGCCGAGTGAAGCAGCTGCAGAAGCACCAGCCAGACCTGTACCAACCACGATTACATCGAGCTTCAGCTTGTTCTTGGGGTTAACCAAGCGCTGGTGAGCCTTATATTCCTTCCATTTCTCAGGTACTGGACCTGCGGGAATCTTAGAATCAATTACTTTTGCCATATTTTCAAAATTTAAAAATTTAAAAATTGAAGAATTAAAAAATTAAGCGCAGCAGCTGTGTCCACAAGTGCCGTCACAGAGTGAAGGAGCACAACCGAAGAAGAAGGCCAGCACCACGACGAGGAACATCAGCATGAGCACGGTGACGTAGATGATACCGATGACCTTCCAGCGGCAGAACCAGGTCTTGCCGTTCCAGCCTAAGGTCTGCATAGCCGACCAGAAACCGTGTGTCAGATGGAACCAGATGGCTACGAGCCAAATGATGTAAAGCACCACGAAGAGAGGATTAGCAAACGTCTCCTTGATCCATCCGAATCCGTCAGTAGGACTGATCATAGGCACTGCATCGATCAACTCGGCAAACATCATGTTGTACCAGAAGTTCCAGAGGTGCAGAAGCAGGCCTACGAGAATGATGAGACCCAGCACGAGCATGTTCTTCGATGCCCACTCCACCTTGCCGGCATTCACCGTTGTAGCCACCTCATAGCGATTTTCACCGCGGGCGGTACGGTTTTGCGCAGTCAAGATGAATGCGTAGACAATGTGACACACTGCCAGGGCAGCCAAGCCGAGTGTGGCCACTACGGCATACCAGTTGGCACCCAGGAATTCGCAAATCATGTTGTAACCTTCGCCCGAGAATAGCGCCACCACGTTCATGCAACCATGGAAGGTCAGGAACAGAATGAGCGCAATGCCCGTCACAGACATTACAACTTTTCTACCAATTGATGAATTGATTAACCACATAAGTTATTGAAATTAAATGAATTATAAAAAAAATTTAGATTTATTGTCAGCAAAAGCCTACCATCGTCGGCAGTCTGTGAATACTTAGCAATAAGTATCTTCATGCACATTAGGCCACAAAATTACACAATATTTATTAAACTACAAACGATTTTCAAAGAAAAAACGACAACGATCCAGATATTTTTGTTAAATCTACATTACCAATCCATTCTTCTCGACGATACCAAAACCTGCATTCAGAATAAACTTCAGTGTACTGATACTGGTATTGCGGTCGAAGTCTTTTTCCTCCTCCGGCAGTTCTTCGTAAGGCACCAAACAAGGGTGGGTCTTCTTTTTGTCATCGCGAGTCTCGCCATAGGTCCACCCCAGGTCTTTCCGGTTCTTTGCCCATACTTCGTGAACGTTGCGTGCCAGCTGTTCGGCCAGTTCCAGCATACTTTCTGGCAGCGTGACATGACTGGTGTCTATCGGACAAGGTTCGTAGCTTTTCTCCTCCATGATTCCTGTCGTTCCTATCATTCCTTCACGATTTTGTAGCCCAGGGCCAAAAAAAGTCTGATGGTGTCCTTGGCCATGATGCGGTCGTATTCCTTTTCTGAATCGGCCAACTGTGAATAGGGCACCATATCGGGAGTTTGCAGCAGCTGGTCGTCGCGTTGTGGCCCGTAGGTCCAACCTTCGCTCTGTCGCTCCAAGGCCCACATGTCGTGCGCATTCTCGGCAACGGCCTCCATCAGTTCATCAAACTCGCTGGGCAGTTCCACATGCTGCAGGTCAATCAGTTTTGGCATGTAGGTGTCACTGGGAGGAAAAGCAGTGGTACATTCTCCTCCTGCGGCATTCCATGCTTCCACGAATTGCTCTTTATCACATGTGCAGACCTTCTTGTCAAACGGACTATAGAGCTTCACCTGTTCTTGGTTTTCATCGAAAGCCAGCAAGATGGTAGCAACCGGCTGCTGGCTGTCATCACGGCCAAACAGCGAAGCCCTGACTGCCGGAATAATGATGGCATTCTTTTTCAGGGCGAGGAACATGGTGCGAGGCGATGCCACCTTCCGGTGATATACCCGCAAGTCGGTGTTTTCAAAGTCCGGTTTCTCAAAGCCTTTTCTCCTAAGTGCATGAGCCACGCACTCAGCATAATACAAACACTTCTTCATAAGTCGTTTCTGTTTGTTATGTTATTATTTGGTTCTTTGCTATTCCTTTTTCCATTGTCGGTATTGCCCGATCAACTCCGCGAGCTCCCCTGGCTGTAGAACCTTCATCATCCAGCCCACACCAATGCGCCCATCAAAGTGATGGCTGCTCATTTGTCCGTCTTTCCAGAGCACCAGGTCTTTTGGTTCATTGTTAGCCTTGAAATTCATGAACACACACTCTTCTGGTTTTACTATTGTCCAGTCGCAGTATTCCATCAGCACGTATTCGCCTTTCAATCCCATCTGCTCAGCCGGTCCGTTCGACATGACAGTGGCAGTCACCACCTTGTCGGCCAGAAATTCCTGGAACTGTCGTCGGTTCTCTTCAGAGGGTTGATGCTGGACCAACTGTGCCAAAGCAATGTAGAGATTAGGCAGAATAGCACGTGTTCTCTGTACATCGATGCCGTTGACCTCGGCTGACATCTGATAGCATTTCTGCAAGTAGTCGGCCTGGCTGCGAAAATCATCCTGAGCTTCATACATAGCAGCCATTTTTCCATAGATGTCCACCAAATAGTCGCTTTTCTCTCCATAGTTCAGTATATATAGTTCCTGGGCCTTTTCATAGTAGTTGGCAGCTTTTACAAAATCGGCTTTGATGACGCAAATGCCCGCCATGTTGATATAGTTTGTAGCCAGTCCCGGATGGTTCTCTTCCAGCATTTTTTTCCTGATTTCAAACGATAGCTGGAAATAGTCCAGGGCTTTGTCCAGCTCCCTTTTTGCCTTGTACGACACGCCAAAGCCGTTGTACAGACTTGACAGTTCCATCTGGTACCTTTCAGGCTGGTTCTCAAAAATGGCTTGTGCCTTCTCAAAGCAGCCGATAGCCTGGTCGAACTGGTCTATATTATTGAACAAAGTACCCATGTTCTGGTAATCATAGGCCACCTGTTGGGACTCTTCTCCCCAGAGTCTCAAGTCAGCTTCAAGCACTTTCTCATAGTACTTCATGCTCTCGTCGAACATATAGCAATTGTCATAAATCGTGGCCATGTTCGAATACAAAACGGTGCGCCTGACGTCGGCTGCACGGGTAGAATCTGCTCTCAGCACTTCGTCAATGAGACTTATATAGTCGAGTGCTTTTTCTGACTTCCTCTGATAGATGTAGAACGCCATCTTGTCCAGATAGGTGTCAGCTAAATAGTACGGGTTGTCGCTCAGCCTGGCCACAATCTCAGCCTTATCAAGCCATGTCATCGCCCTGTTGTAGTCGGCCAAGTAGTCCATAGCAAAGAGTGCCGCCACAAGCATCCATTTCACGTTCGTAGTGTCGGTCTCAATGCGTTTCTCCAAATAGTACATGGCCGAGTCGTTCTGATAGCGCATGGCAGCAATCACGTATTTGCTATATAAATCTTCGGCCAAAGAAGCACGCATCGCTATCACCTTGCGTTGTTGCTCCTCGTAAGCTTTCTGGCGTTTCTCCCGTTCAGCCTCCTCCTCCCTAAGCTTGTTGATGCGCTGTTCGGCGGTTCCCTTACAACCCAGCAGCGAGTCGGCCTTGTCGAGCAGTCCCTCCAGAATATACTGATTAATGAGCCGCTGCTCAGGATCCACGAAATCATAGTCGGTGCTCACGTAGTAGTTAGCCATTTCGCGAATCATGCCTTGCTGTTTCGCCTGCTGCTCGTCCAGCTGTTCCTGCAACCGCGTCTTCTCTTCTTCGCTGATGCGATTCTGCTCGCGCAGGCGCTCTATTTCCTCTTCCCGTTTTTGCAGTTGCAGATTCATGCTTTTCCGAATTTTCATGACGGCCGCAGCCTGTTCACTCCGGCGTTTATCCGGCTTTTCCACAACAACAATCAACGGGCTAGTAGCCGACAGATTATGCGGCTGTGACGTTGCTTCGGGGTCGGCCAGCTGGTAGTCCTCTTTCTCTATGCCCTGCAAGTAAAAGGTGTTTGCAGGCGGACGGAACGAGAAAGCGCCCCTATTACCCTGGCTCACTACTCTATTGGACATGCCTTTGATGCTCACCAGCACGCCACTTACACGTTCGCCTGGCTTTACCTGGTTGTTAGGCATCAGCACACCCTTGGTCTTCACATAGCCTTTCTGCTCCTGAGCGCCGGCACCCAAAGCCAGTAAAAGTCCTATAAGACTGCAAGAATATCTTATCATTTTTTTCATAACAACCTGTATTATTTTGTCACAATTACAGTACTTCCCGTATGTTTCGCCTCTAAGACCGTGTCGGCCAATGGCACAACAGACTCTACACGATAAACCACGCGCTGTCTGTCAAGAGGCACATCCAAGCTCACCCTGCCCTCGTCATCACTCTGTGTCTCCACGCCATTGACTGTCACCGCCACATGAGGCAACGGACAAGAACGTCTTCCATTCCAAAGCATAAAGCGAATGGTGCCATAGGCCGTGATGTCACGACAGATGCCTATCTCTTGTTTCTTCTGTAGCAGAATGGTCGTATCCTTGGGCAAGCAATCAGCACATCGGATAGAGAGTTTCGCCTCACTGTCCAGCAACCTGCGTGGAATGTTGGGTAGCAGAGCCGTTTTGCTAAGTGTGGCTATCGTGTCGCACTTCTCTTCATTGTCAAGCGTTAGCGTCACAATTGCATCCTTGAGCGGTGGCAGATACTTGTTATGCAGGCTTGCCTCATAGAGCATTATCTGGGCATCGAACGGCTGGCTCATGCGCCAGGTCTGAACCAAGGCACCCAGTACCATCAATAGCAAGGCAAAGGCCACAACGAGCTGTCCTGCAATGCGCCTTTTATGTCGCTGCCACAACGTGTCGAACTCTATTCCCAACAGTTTTGTAATAAGCTGCACATAGGCCCGCTCGCGGTTCAACCTCGACCATCGGTAGTTGCGCTCGTTGATGTTGGCAGCAAGAATCTCGGGCAGTCCAAGAGACTGGATAACAGGATTAAAGCATTCCGTCTGCGCGTCTCCGCTATGTGGCTTACCGTCTACGATAAAGAAGTGCATGCGGTCTGACCTGCCAAGACTATGGAAGAAAGCTATCTCGCGTCCCACCCATTGCGATTGAGCCGATTGGGGTGAACAAATCACAATGAGATGGCGAGAAGCACGAATACGCTCCTGCAGTTCGTCGGATAGCGGGCCTGGCTGTATGTCTGTGGGAGCAAAAAACACAGGTTTCAACGGTGTGCGCTTCCAGCCACGCTCATGACACAACGTGGAAGGCATGCGATAGCCTTCCAGTTTTCGCTGCAGTCGCTTGCCCCACACCGTGTCCTGGGAGCTATAGCTAATGAAGGCAAAATATTTGTAGACTTCCATGCTTTAGGTTGTAATGAGATTGCAAATATAATGCAAAATTTCGAATAATGACACAATTCTCACGAACTTTTTGTAATTTTGCGGCCAGAAAACCCAATTTACCTTCAATTATGATTCAGAATTATGATGTCATTGTCGTGGGAGGCGGACATGCAGGCTGCGAGGCAGCTTGTGCCTCGGCCCGCATGGGAGCACACACCTGCTTGGTGACAATGGACATGAACAAGATTGCGCAGATGTCATGCAATCCTGCCGTTGGCGGCATCGCCAAAGGGCAGATTGTACGCGAGATCGACGCACTGGGCGGACAGATGGGCCTCGTTACCGACGCCACCGCCATACAGTTCCGCATGCTGAACGTTGGCAAAGGACCGGC
>Ga0247611_10004956_pt1 | contig 18081 bp, 21 predicted proteins | sample 177DNAGHGhighgp2_FD_192422 | JGI IMG/M metagenome (GOLD analysis project Ga0247611, IMG submission 192422) | Sheep rumen microbial communities from Palmerston North, Manawatu-Wanganui, New Zealand - 1770 DNA GHGhigh gp2 | ecosystem: Host-associated > Mammals > Digestive system > Stomach > Rumen... | reverse complement strand
ATTTCGCCATTAATGATTGTAAACTCTCCGACTATTTTAACAAAATCATTTTTCGAAGATTCAATACATTTTTCTTTTGCTTCCTCATAGTTATCATAACTAATATATTGTTTTTGTTTTTCTTTACTAGGGAAAGGAGACCATTGCCCCACTTTTTCCCCATTGTTGTGTCTGAACTGAGGAATGAATTCATCACCAACTTTAATGACTCTGTAATTTGTTACCATTTTGTTTTTTTGTAAAAGTGTTGAGGGCAGTATTGGAGTTAAACCAACCTAAACAGTTTTGCAGACTGTCACCTAATCGCTCGGACAACCACCCTTTTTAATGTTGGGGAGGTTGGTTACGCTCCAACTCCTATGGATTTTCAGTCCATCGCTTCTACTAAGTTAGCTTCTCCCCAATAATTATTTTTCAATTTTATCAAGAATCTCTTTAGCCAAGTCTATCATTTCTTTTAAAGGTCTATTAGATTCGTGTAACAAAAAACATTTTGGTACATCATCCACATTTTCCATTAATTTATTTTTATTAGCTTCCCACCATTTTTTAAAAGTTATTGGATGCTTTGTACAATGATGCTCGACTGTCTTGTACTTTGGTACAAGAAACATAAAACCTCCACCACGTTCTTCTTTATATCCATCAAACACGGTTTCTTTGTGTTTGTAAAATTGGCAATCCATGCAACTATCTTTCGACATACTATTTATTTTTTTTTTGGTAATAATATAGCAGTTGACCTTTAAACATTTAATCAAAAATTTCATCCTCTAACTTAGTACATAACTCGTTGATTTTATCTTTCAAATTAAGGATGTACTTTTTGTTTTTAATATCGTTGTACTCACACATACAAGTACAATCGGATATTTTTCTTGCTTCTCTTGCCACTTGACTAATTTCTGTCAGAATGGCATGTATTTTCGTCTTTCTCATATTTTGGGTCAATTTCGATGTTATCACCTTTTTTTGCAAATATATGAAAAATAATTTAAATAGCCAAATTTGTTTACAACATTTAACTATAGACACGTAAAAAAAGCTGCCGAATACCTTTTTTGGAAGTTCTTCAACAGCTTGGAAATATATAGTGAAGTAAGTGCTCGTATTTCTTAAAAAAACCTTATCCCTCCATATCATTTTCTAGCTGTCCTAGAACCGTTGAGTTAAACACAACAACATCATTCCATTTACTATCAGCAAATGAATTAAAAGATGTGTTCGCAATATTTTTAATTGTTGTGTTCATAATATAAAAGTTTTTTTAAATGATATATTTTTAAAAATAAATATAAAGTATTTTTCAAAAAAAATCAAATTTTTGATTTTTTTTTATTTTTTTTTTTATTCCAAAGGATTTCCACACTTTGAACATTTTTCTTTTATGCTCTTAAAGTATTTCATAGCCTCTTCATTTGTTTCAAAGTATCGATATTTGTCATTTCTATCTTCTGTAGAATATACATATACCCTAGCTTTTGAATATACTATATTATCTTTCAAAAACACTTCTTGATATTGATACTTAGTTTCAAATGCCTCTTCTAATCCAACGAATCTAACAATTAAAAAATTTGATTTATATAAATCACATTTAGCACGAATCGGAATCAATGGGATTAAGCCAAAAAGTCTCCACCAAAAAATCTTTCCTTTAGGTACAGCAACCTCCATTTTTTCAATTTCTTTCAGTGGTTTAAACTCAACTCTTTTAATTGTTTTATACCAAGCGTTTCCTTCTACTTTAATTGTCTTGTAATCCATATTTTTTTTTTAATGATTCAAATAAAAAAGGAACGGCCAATTTAATGTCTTGGCTTGACATTTGCTCCGAAGAGCGATGGACAAGTGCCTCGCAATGATTATTTAACGCTTCTCTTGTCCTAGTTGTCTGAATTAAAAAGAGGATTTTTGTTGATTTAAATTCAAACTGCTGTACGTTCCTACTGAGACGCAGCTAGGCGCAACTAGGCTTCCTAGAGACGTTGTACATCCGCTGGGATTCGAACCCAGAACCTATTTTCCTATTTTAGTGTCCTCATCGAATTTATGGTAACGATAATAACTTCTCGCCCCATTTTTATTTTTTGATTTATATGTGTCCAATTGGCTATCACAGTTTGGACAAATACACCTCAAATTTTCTCTTTTATTATTAGCGGCATTACCATCTATGTGGTCTAATATAAATACTAGTGGCTTACCATTATATTCTGGCTTACATCCACAAATTGCACATTTATTATTTTGCTCGGCCATTATAAAGTCCTTAACACGCTTAGGGGAATAATTACCCTTCATTATAGTTTCATCACCTTCAAGTATTTTATTATAAAGTTGTATGTGACGATGCTCATGTTGGCAAGCTAATGAACAATACTTATTAAAACCGCTAGCCTTATGGTCAAATTCTTTGCCACAATTAGGATTCTGACAAATATGCTTTGTTTTTTCCCTCTTAGCAAAAGCTATTAGTTCACTAGGGTTTATCTCTCTTCTTTTTGGAAGTTCAATATCAAGTTTCCTAGCAGCTTTCTTAATGGCACTACCACTAACGTTAAACATTCTACCAATCTCTTCATATGACACACCTTCAACGTTTATCAGATGGTCAAGAGTATCTTTCTTATCTTCCCACTTCATAATTAAACCTTTAGTAATAAATATCACATTCCTTGCTAAAAGGTTAGATTTCTATTAAATTATTTTCAAGTGATGGGACTGGGACTCGAACCCAGATTCCTTACGGAGCCAGTTTAGAAGACTGGTGCATTATCCATCCTGCCCTCCCACCATCGGTATTTATTAACCTATTTTGGTTTTCTCGTTAATTTATCCGACTAATGTTGGGTCTTTCTTTGGGTCGTAATCATCGTGCAAGAACGGTTCTGTTGGAGGAACTTCTTCTGCATTGTGAAATTCATAAACTAAAATCACAGCAAAAATCACTATTAAACTTATTCCAATAATTGTAATCATTTATTTTTTAATTTTTTGTTTGATTTCTTTTTTAAAGTTTTCAATCTTTTCTTCGTTGGTCATCTTCTTCCTTTTGCTTCTTATTGCTCTTATTGCTCGTTTATTCCTAATCGAAACAAGTATAAAGTCAATAGTTTCAAAAATATATAGACCAACTATTACGCCTATTAGTAGTGCTAAAACTCTTAACATTTGTTCATTTCGTTTTTACATTGCAAATATATGAAAAATAATTGGAATAACCAAATGATTTCTGTTAAAAATGTTAATGAAACAAAATATTTTTTTTTTCAAAAAACATTACTTTCAAAAATTGAACACGCTTCTTTTAAGCATACATCATAATCACCCCACAATGACCAATCAAGCCATCCATCAACAAAACACTCATTGACCTTGCCATACGCATCGTAAATGATTTTATATGTACCCTCTTCTTCACCCTCTCACAATTGATACAGAAAATGTAATTACAAAGAATATTGCCAATATTCTCAACAAAACCACTCCCCAAATGAACACAATGGTCACATAATGTTTCCTTGATGCAATAATTAAGAAAATCCTTCATTTCTTCATTACAACACTCAAATAATGATGTGTATTCCTCGTATTTGTCGGTAAGAACTGAAACCATCCACTTTATAACCTCACTTCTCTCCTTTGTTTCTAATAATACTTTCATAAATAATATCACTTTTGTTTATTAGTAAACTATGTCGCAAATATATGAAAAAAAATTGGAATAGCCAAACATTTCATTAAAAAAATAAATATTTTAACGGAATTTAAATCTTTGCATCAATTTTCTCCACAATGATGGGTTTGTTTTCTTCAATCTGAATGCATATTCTTGTGGAATCTCATTTCTTGCATATTGTTTGAATGAACCTCTTGCTGTTCCTTGTTCTTCATTCCATCTTCCAATAACCCTCATCATTTTCTTCTTTAAATATGCTATGTTTCTATCGCATAATGCAAAATATTTTATAGGGTCATCTATTCTTCTTATTGACTTGTCTATATAATCTTTAATTCTTTGACTTGTGTAATACGTATCTTTTGTTGAATACCAATATTTTAGGTCTTCGTAGTCTTTAATCGTTCTAACAAGTTTTTTATAAGTCTTAGTTTTTTTGATGTCATTTGTGTTTTGAGCCTCTATATACATTTCTTGCATCCAAGCATCTATTTCGCCAATATCAATCTTATAATAAATCCAAGGCACATAATAATCCACTAATTCTTTACATGGGGTGTCAGCTTCTTTATTTTTTCCAAAAGGCTTGCTGAGTTCTCCTTGTGCTCTCTTATATTGGTCTGGTATTACTGTCCCATTTCTTTGGGCATCTTGATATGCGTGTTTTACTTCGTGGTTTATTGTTGATAATATATGCGTTTTTGCATCATTGCCTAATTTGTCATCATTTGGCCAAGGAAATGTGAAACGAATTTCCTTTTTTCGTGGCGAAAAATTGTTTGAGACAAAACCATTTTCATTTAAAAAATTATATAAGGTATCGTAACTTTCATCATTTGAATCATAGAAATACAAATCAACACAAATTTCATTCACAATCTTAGCCAAATCAAGAGAATCTATACACAAATAAAACCTTTTTCTCATCAATGGATGACCATTAAAAGGCGGCATTATATAGGTTTGCGGCTTTCTAGGATAATCCCTATGTTCTTTGTAAATTTTATCAAATATAACATTAGAAATATCCAATATATCATTAGATACTCCACCATATTCAAGAATTACTCCTTTAACAACTGATTCTATAATATAATCTAAATCTTTTTTCATATAAAAATAAAAATGATATTTACATAAATATAAATATCATTTCATAAGAAAAAACGGTGTGCTGCTACGCCAAAGACAGTACGTCTAGCCCATACCTCACGATTCACGTTTACAGTTCGTCCAAGAGTCCAGCAGTGGCTTTAAAGGTTCTCCAACTTGACTTCACGAGCCTCATTCGGTCTTATATTTCAGACTCTCAGACTTCGACCTCTCGTCTCTCGCCAATTAGGGATTTGCAACTCCCAAGTTATTTGGATGCACCTAGGGTTTTTTATACGAGGTGTAAACCCATAAAACAAACTACCTCACCACTTGCTGAGAACAGTCACTCCTTAGATGATGGCTGCCTCCAAGCCAACATTCCGTTTCCTCTAAGTGCCCTAACCAAGACTCCAACTTGGACGCTACTACTATTTCGCACTAGAGCCTAAATCTAGCTTGTCTAGCAATTCCAACATTAGGGCAAATTATATCTTTCGTGGGCTTGGAGAGGATTGAACTCACGTGCGACCAACTACGGTTTCAACTGCTTATGAGGCAGAGCCGATACAAGCCCTTAGAGAGGATAAAGGGAATCGAACCCTCGTATGAAGAGTGGAAGTCTCCCGCACTGCCACTGTGCTATATCCTCAACGGTGAACGAACTTAGTGATATTGCCTAAAAATATACAAAAAAACAATATCTGGTTTGGTATTCGTCCGTGAGCTGTTTACCTTTCGCAGCAACCGTTTATCTAGTTATCGTTTTTTAAGGAGAATGTAGACAAGATGATAACTGATAAACCTACGGTTTTTCCGCATGTGTACCGTCAAAGCTTAAAGTCATCTTCTCCTACATTAGCGAATTGGCACTACAACGGCTGACCTACCCCTTTCTGGGTCTACGCCATTTCCAACTGCACTATTAACTTTAACACCCATATTGGTAAGATACTTTGCAACGCTGTTTGCACGCCTTTGTGAAAGTGTCTTATTGAACTCTTCAGTTCCATCTGGGCTTGCCGTGGCTGTAACGTCAACAACCATATCTTGACCAATTAGATTGAGTTCTGCCTTTGCTTCATCAGTCAAAACATCACTTGCCTTTGCGAACCAAACAACCCACTGAACATCACTATTAAATGCATTGTTTGTAGCATTAAATGAAGATGGCCTTTCAATTGGCTTAACAACTATAACCGTATCGTGCTTTGGTTGCTGCCTATGGCATTCATCCAATGCGCCTCTTAGGCGATTAATCTCATCGTTCATTACGCCAATATCATACGTCTTGAAATGGTGTGTGCCATTGCTTGTCTTAAAGTGATAAATGAAAGATGCATTAAGAGCCAATTGCGCTCCACGCTTATCGAATTGAATATCACCAACCTTATGCAAGTTCCAATAGATTGCTGGAGTCAGCACAAATGAGTATGCCTTATTCTTTCCAAGATTAAATGCAAGGTCAAGACCAGTCTTGGCTGATAGGTAATTCTTACTAGTTGTCCAAGTATGAAGCCAACCAATGCCTCCAATTGCGCTAACCTCAAAGAATCTAGGTGTTCCTCGATATGCGAAGAAGATGTTACTCAAATTGAATGCTGCATTGAGGCCAACATTTGTTGCCTTAACGCTAGTCTTAATATTTGAGAAATGGTTGTCATTGAGGAAAGCCAAGCCCTCAACTTGCATTCCCACAAACGGTGTAAAGTCCTTTTCAAATCTCAAACCAACATTGGTGTTGAGAGGAAATACACTGTTAAAGTCAAGAGGTGTGGAAACACCAACTGTAGCACCAAGGCTAATGTTGTCAAGAGCATTGCTATTCTGAGTAGCAATTTGCGCATTTGCGCACAAAACGGCACTAAACAGTGCCAACATTAAAATAAATTTCTTCATAACTTTTTTTTACTTACTTTTTTTTATTTTGTTTTTTTAAAAAAAAGGGAACATAATTGACGTTATAGTAATCCACTCTACCATAATAAAACAAATTGCTGTAAGTTCCCAAGTTTTTTATTTTAATCAAAAAGGCAAATCATCCACTTTTACTAAATTCCATCCATATACGTAAGTTTTCTTGCCATCATCATCTTTAACCATCTTATACGTTGACATTTTTATTAGAAAATGTTTCCTAGTAAACGCCTTTTTAACCAACTCCAAAGCATCAGAACAATACGGATGACTTGACGTTTCAATTAAAATTTCTATTTCATCACCAACATCTTTAATATCATATTCATCAATACTCTCTTGTATCTCCTTTATAAAGAAATGACAATACCTTGGTAAATCAATATACTCCTTTGTTATTTTTTGGTATTCGCCCATAACTTTTTTATTTAAAAAACGGATACTTTATTTTGTCTACTTTAAGTCATACCATTTGACGATAAACCATAAGGCTCACTTGGATTCGAACCAAGAATGTAACAAATTGTTACGTTGCTGTAAGTATCCTTGTTGTTGACGGTATCGGATTCGAACCGATGTTGCCGATTAGCCGCTTCACATTACATACGAAGCATCAAATGTTAATCGCCATAATGTGCAAAGGGGTCTCTCCTTTGTTCCTCCAAGTGCTTCGCTGCAAACCAACTTACTGAACCGCCAATATTTATTTATTATCTTGGAGTAATAAATTGTCTTACTTTTTCATATGCTCCAAGTTTTTTACTTCTCTTCTTAATCGCGTTGTCACTCACGCCATACTTCCTTCCAACAGCGCTAAAAGATTTAAGCTCCTTAAAATCCTCTTATATAATTTATTGATTTATATCAAGTTGTAGGGGAAACGGGACTCGAACCCGCATACCGACTAAGGTCCGCACCCCAAATGCGGTTGGAAACCAATTACCAGTTACTCCCCTATTAAAAACGGAAACCTTTTTTAACTTTTTACGTTGCTCTATCAGACTGAGCTATATGAGGTAAAGCCCCCACAATTGGATTTAAACCAATGACCCACGGATTACAAATCATATTAAAAACATTTGTATTGCTGTAAGTTTCCTTGTATTTTTATGAGACTATTTTAGCTCTATGCTTTCTCTTTTATCCCTAAGAAGGGTTAGGCTTCACTTATTAGTCCTTTATTTCATTCGCCTTGTTACTACGATAGTAACCGTGTTATTACTCGCATTTTAGCCTCATTGAGCAAGCTTATGGAATCGAACCACTCCTACGCTTGGATAAGCGCTGTGCTAACCATTACACTAAAGCCGCATTATTCGGAAGCATTTTTTTAACACTTTTACTAACCAAATTAATGTAAATACAAATTGCTGTATGCTTCCTTTTTTAAATCCTAAGTAATATGGAAATCGATGCAAATATATATAAAATATTTCTTATTTCCAAATTTTATTAATTATTTTTTTCATTTTAGCCGTTAAAAAAAGTATCAAAACATATATTCCTCCAAGTGTCCAACATATTGGGCATAAAAATAAATTTGAAATCATTTTTAAAACCAATTTTTATTTTGGGGGCAGTGTTGGGGTCAAACCAACCTAAACAAGTGCCACAAACTTGCGCCTTATCGCTCGGCCAACTGTCCCATAATCGGAATCTATTTTTCTTTGGAGTTATAGGATTCGAACCTATATTTCAAAATTATCAGTTTTGCATCTTAACCATTTGATTAAACTTCATAAGTTAACTTGCTGTTAGATTCCTTTAAAAAGTTTAAAAAACCATTCTACTGCACCTTTGCCACATCGTAGGCTGTATGCTCCATCGGCCTCGGAAATAACACCATTTGCAACTAATGTCAAATCTGTACCACCATCTGCTGCATTCTTGTCTCACTTTCACGATGACTCGTAGGTGTATCCCTACTACTTGCAAGACTCATCAGCATCCTATTAAATATCCGTAATCTTGACAATAATCACGGCATGCTCATCCTCGAATGGTTTTATGTTGGAGGTGTTGGATTCGAACCAACCGTGTATCTTACGTGCTAGATTTCCTACCACTCTATGTTACCATAGCCAAACACTTTTCATAGATGTGCCCATCGCTTACACCAACAGTATTTTTCAACTGTCTGACAACGCTACTTATCAGTTCCCTTCCATCCGTGTTTGTTGTAGTCTAGGCTATACCATTACCATATTGAAATTCTTGCAAGATATGAATACATACTACTCGCACTTTTCAAAGCATTACCAATTACTAGGTGTATTATTCTCTCATATATACCCATAATTTCAACTTAGGTATCTCCCTTCTAGTCGTTACACATTTATGAATTATGCAAATCTTTACACGTGGCAATCAAAACGTAATTTGCTCGATTATAATTCAATTTAGCTCGGTATTACCCCTACACATTATTGGTTAGTGTTAAACGAGAATGTTTTTAATTAAACTATGTCTGATTTATGGAGAGATTCAAATGTTAATTCATCAAAGTTCTCTCGCACACGCAATAAGATTTTACTTATATTTTTCTCATTTATAAAAAGGACTTCCACCGAATTTGGGAGAATCTCACATGGACTTTCGTGCCATATGATGCAATTTAATTACAGTCTAGTGCCCATCCACCACCTGAGCAGACCTCCAATTCCAAGCATAGGTTTCTCAACCACAATCCTTTCGAATTGACCACAGTTGTGAACTGTGTATGCTTTTAGCTTTAAAAGAGAGTAGTTTCAATTGAGCCAATGCATAAGGTGACTATCTCACGCAATACGTTGACCGTCAAAGTGGTAGTCATCCACTCAAGTCTAGTATCTCAAAAGACTTTCTCTCTGACAAGGCTTACAAATAGTTTGAATTACTTCAGTGACTAGTAAGCTCCATGCTCTAGTAGTAGGATTCCAACCTACGTAGAAACGTAACGTTTCGAGTCATATCTAACGTTGGTATGCTGCCACGCACTTTTATGGCCTTTACTAGTAACGACCCCATCGTTTCACTGACTGTTTCTCTCATTTGTGCCAACCATAATGTTGCATTTGGCCATCTGCAATGATTTATGGTCATTCCTCTGATATACTAGAGTTGTTGGGAATGCAAGACTCAAACTTGCAGCCTTCTGAGCCAAATTCAGACGTTCTATCAATTGAACTAATCCCCATCGTTAATAGTACTAACTATAATTTTCGAACCGTTTTTAACGATAAATTTTAACGTACTAGCATCACCACTGAGACTCGAACTCAGATTGACGGAATGAAAATCCGTATTCCTAGCCTGTTAGAAGATGGTGACATATTATTTTATAGTATCCGAATTAGGTACTGCCCCTAAGTCTAGTCCTTGAGAGAGACTTGTTCTACTTTTAAACTATACGGACATAATTGTCCAAATGGAGTGGTTTGTACCCACACTGATAATAAGGTAGCCACTTTGAGGTGGGCTTATTCGCTCTAACATTTAAGCTCTATCCCTTTGGACGTTGCAAATATATAGCATTTTTTTCTAATAACCAAATTTTAAGCCAACATTTAACATTTTTAAACAAAATAAGGTGAATAATCCGTAGACTATCCACCTATACATTATATTTTGCCGATGTAAGAAATCTTGTTTAAATATAATAATAAAATGATTGAGTCTACACTTAACATATGGATACACCTTCTAGTCTTGGATATTCGTACCCAAGCTCTCTAGGTTGTTCTATATGTAAATTAAGTGTAAACATAATATTATCAAACATTATTTATTATAAATATATATAATTTTCAAAAAGTTTAAATAGAAAATAAAAAAAAATTAGGTAATTATATACTATTTGACCTCTTTATTTCTTCTTTTGTTGCAAGACGAAATAGCTTGCCTACTGATGCTTTCTCTGCTCCGAAATCATCATACATGCATCTATCTTTATGACAAACATATATTTTACCTTTTGTAAATGATGTACCTAATTTTTTCCAATCCTCTATACAAATGTATGATTTACCTTTTTTTACTGTAATATTACTTTCCATACCTATTGTATATAGTTGCCAAAAATTATGCACTTGTTTCATGAACCATTTCCCAAGATGCTCTTATTTCGTCAGTAACCTCTTGGTAAATATCAGTGCCTTTTGCTATTCCATATACTTTATTTGACCACCCAAAAATGGAAGTTCCAGTGCTACCAATTTTGAACCAAAGTTCATTTGTATGGCTTGCATCTGAGATTTCCCATACTTGATGTACCATTGGATATTCGTTGCCATATTCATCGTTTATTAGGCAAAAAACGCAATCCCCTCTTTTGACATCATTTGGATTGCAAGGTTTAATTATGCAATATTCCATATGATTAATAAGTGGACGAAGTGATGTCCCAGCCTCCCAATGATAAACGCTTTCTCCATTTATAAGGGCTTCTTTTATTTCATTATAATCTTGAACAACCCTTATTCCGTCTATTTCTTGTGGTTCGTTTACAATTCTCATAATTATCTAAATTTTATATCAGTAATTGAATCAAGTTTATTAAGCATTGTTCCAATTTCCTTAAAATAGCTATCCATACGTTTGCTTACATCCTCAAAATATTTTATATTTCCATTGAATGTATCAAATGAAGGCATTTGAGGAATATCAAAGTGATAGCCATTCATTCTATTCATAGCATCATTTATCCTTTTTTCCTTCTCTTTCTTCTTTCTTTTTTCTTCTTCGGCACGTCTCTTTAGGGCCTCTTCTTGTCTCTTGGCTATCCTTTCAGCTTCTTCAGCTTTTCGTTTCTTTTCGGCCTCATATTCCTCAATGGTTATGCCACCCATTTCATCCCAACTAATGATAAAAAAATCATTTGGGTCGATTCCATCTAAATATTTTGGATTGACTCCAAGTTTAAGGTTTTCTCTTTTTTCCTTGTTGATATTCCAATATTTTTTTCTTAAATCTATTTTTATGAAAATAGAATTTTCAGATGAAATAAAGTTATCGTGATTGAAAACCAAATCTTTTGGATAAACAATTTCAGTAATTAATTTTGTTTTTGCTTTTATTGCTGAATGTCCATTTCCATATACAATTGGCTCAACTGCTTGAACCATAAGGCTTTTTTCAAATTGACTTTCGGTAATTAACTTTCCACTTGGAGTTAACACATAGCCATCAAAATAATCTTCAAATCCATTAAGCTTAATTACCACATATCTAATTGTATCATCAATATCGCTTAATGGACTAGTGCCTAAATTATGTTTATCAAATGGAACAAAGTCTCTAACTCTTTTCCAAGACAATTTTTGTGGGAAAAGCTGCAATCCTTTTTGGTATTTTATCCCAAGATGTGCGCAATCATTTTTTGATAATGTAAATATCAATCCATTTTCACCGCCAACTTGCTTAACAATAACAGAATCAATGTTAACGCCATTGAAATTATTTATTGTTCCGACCAATTCATATACTTTTTCTCTCATATTAAAACCATCGCAAGCAATTCCTTTAAGGGCGTATTTTCCACCCTCTACAAATCTAGGAATAAGATTTGCTGGCTCATTTATGATTCCCAAAGAAGAATAGTCAACAACTTCAAACAATTCTTTGGGCTGAAAATACCTTTTTTCAGCCCTTTGAATTGTTGTAGTAGCTGCACTAAGTGCTTTTTCGTTTATCTCTTCAATGGATGGTATTAAACCAAATCTACATGGAGTTACTATTCCCATTATCATTTTAATTTAATTGTTTTTTGCCTTGCAATTCTTTTGCAATTACTTTTTGAGTTGACTCAGCAACTCCAATTGCAGTTTGTGACATTTGTTTCTCCAACTTTGCAATTTCGGCCTCGGCAGCAGCACGTTTCTGAGCACCCTCTTGTTGAGCCTTTTGAACTCCTTCAACAGTGGCAAGCAAGTCTTGTGTGGTCTTGCGCAATGTCTCAATGTCAATAACTGAACGTTGATTCTGCTTTGCAACTTCAATTGCTTGAGTTTTCAACATTTCAGAATTTTTCTTGAAAATCTCATTTGTTGCATTTGTAACTTTGCTACTGACTTCAATACTTTGCTTTTGGTTATACAAAGCAACTGCAAGTGACAACTGATTCTTCCAAAGTGGAATCGTCATAGCAATTTGCTGCTCAGTATTATTGGCATCCATAATGTTGGTGCGCTGAATGATGCGAATCTGAGTCAATGACTGCTTAAATGCATAACGCAACATTGTAAGGTCACTTAAACGCTTGTCGAGAGAATTCTTATACTCTTCAACGTCACTAATCTGATAGTCTTCGTACTCCCCAACCTTTGATTTCATATTAGCAATCATATCGCCAAGCTCTTCTGATTTCAGTTTGCCAGCAATGATAAGGTCTTCAAGTTGGTCTACGTAATCACAATTGTTCTCAAATTGCTTTTGCAACATATTGTTGTCACGAATTGCAATCTGACGTGTTGCCTCAAGTTTGCTAACAATACCATCAATGTTCTTTTGAATAGTGTTATACTTGGCCTTAATTTGTTCAACTGAAACCACAAGTTTGCGCATAAGTGGAATCTTACGCAAGAACCGTTTAACTGCACTTGGCGCTTCAAGGTCATCAATATTAACCTCGTGCAATTCACCCAAAAGATTCGAAATCAATTGAGCAGATTCAATACTAGTCTTAGAATCAATTTGTTGGGTTAAGAAATCATTTGAATAGCTATCCATAGCCCTCTGAAGGTCAGAACCATAACTAGAAATGCTAGTCAAATCCTTTTCGTCAAGCACTTTGGCGATTTCAGCATAATAAGCTTTCTTTTGTGCTGGGAGATTTTTTGTGTTAATCTCACCATTATCACTCACTCTCTTTTGAGGAACTGTTACAGTTGAGCCATTCAACTCATCTTTAACCTCTTTTTCAACATCACTCACTTCAAAATCTTCAATGTCAATTAGTTGCTCTTTCATATATTCTTATGTATTTAAAGTTATTAAATTCATTTTTGCAAATATATGAAAAATAATTGGAATAACAAAAAAAAATACTGTTAAAAAAAATAAAAATGCCCACTTATCATGGGCAAATTTATTTAGAATGGAAGGTCATCAGCATCATCATTTGTCTTTTCAACAGTCATTGCTTGCTTTTTAGGTTCTTGTTTCTTAAGAGTTCCAGTCTCTGCAACGGCTTCAGTTGTTTGCGTGTTTCCACTATTACCACTGCTGACGAAATCAACTCTATCAGCAAGCACCGAAACGTCAATTCCAACCTCACCATTATTCTTTTGGTATGTAGAATACTTTGGTGTGCCGTGAATAATCACTTGACTGCCTTTCTTCATATGTTCTGCCATTTTAATGGCTCTTTCACCAGCCCACAAAACACTAACCCAAGTTGTGATGTTTTCGCCGCCAATAAAGTCATTGCTAGCGACTCTCATTGATACAAACTGATTACCATTCTTTGAAGTCTTGAGTTCTGAATCTGCCCCAAGTCTTCCGATTAATTCTAAATACATCATACGAATTTGATTGTTAAGTTAATTTTTTAAATATAATACTAAATACTTTCCATTATCACTAAATGCCCATCCTTGTTTCCTCATTGTTTCCAATTCTTCATTGGGTATATCAGAGTCTAATAATTCATTGACATTTATTTCATAATAATAATCTAATGTCTTATTATCCATTTGAAGATTTACTGTTACAAATCCAAATATATTATATAAATCTTTTGTTTCAATAGATGAATAAGATGCCTTGTTATCCTTTAACGTTTCCTTTAATTTATCCAAAGTCATATTATCTTTTTTTCTTTAACAATGCAAAGATATAAAAACATTTTGAAAAAATCAAATATTTATAGAAAAAAAGTTAAAAAAATGAAAAAACCTAGTGAAATTAAAGCAATTAAAGCTAAAATGGCTTATTTCTTACCCTCATCATTTAGGGCAATCACACTTTTCGGTACTGCATATTGTAACGAAAAAAGAGACGTTGAACTTATTAATAATAGCGGTGACGAAATTGATAGTGTACTTAAATGCCACGAAACAATACACGTTAGACAAGCAGAAGAAGCAAGAAACTCTTGGCTCATTTACTATCTAAACTATGTGTGGCAATGGATTTGCAATCTTCCATTGATTTTATATGGATGGAATATGCCATATAAGTTCATACCATATGAACTTGAAGCATATGCAAATGAAGATAATTTCTATTATACTTGCAACGTAGCAGAACAATGGAGAGAATTTAAAAAAATTCCTTTCAAACAAAAACGCAAATACGTCAAAGAATATAAAAAATCATTATATAGATTCAAAGATTTCGTAACAAATGTAATGTTACCTGATATGAATGAAGAAAAATAATTATTAAATATAAAATATGTATAAATTATGGGAAAATATATTTCATTATTCGATACAACAGCGGAATTTGAAAGCGCTGAACCAACTCTTGAAAAGCCACACGTAAGCCTAACACTTGACGATGAACAAGTACATTATAATCCTTTGGTTGAAACAAGAGTTGTTGCAACTTATACAGTGGAAAATGAAAGCGAAAACACTTTGCTATACAGTTATAGTAGTGTTGGAAGTGGCGAAGAAGTTTTTAGTAAAATTGAGATTGACGGTGTTGAGGTTTCTATACAAGACATTGATGAAGACAGTGGGTTTTATAGTTTAACTGAAGGGGTACATAATGTGTATTATACTTTGATTGGCCCAACAACTATTGTAGATTGGCTTTTTTCTGATGTTTCAACTCTTACAAGCATATGCATACCTGATAGCATCACAACTATTGGCTATGGCGCTTTTGCATCTTGTATGAGTCTTACAAGTGTAACAATAGGAAATGGTGTTACAAGTATTGGCGAAACCGCTTTTGATTTTTGTATGAGCCTTACAAGCGTTAATATTCCAAATAGTGTTACAAGTATTGGCAATGATGCTTTTGATGCTTGTACTAGTTTAACAAGTGTAACCATACCAAACAGTGTTACAACTATTGGAAGAGGTGCTTTCGCTAGTTGTAGTGGTTTAACAAGTGTAACCATAGGAAATAGTGTTACAAGTATTGGTTATAGTGCTTTCGCTGGTTGTAGTAGTCTTACAAGTATGACAGTTGATAGTTCAAATACAACTTATGATTCTAGAAATAATTGTAATGCAATAATAAAGACAAGCACTAATGAGTTAGTAAGTGGTTGCAAGAATACTGTGATTCCAAGCAGTGTTACAAGTATTGGTAATAGTGCTTTTGAATATTGTATGAGTCTTACAACTATAGATATACCAAACAGTGTCACAAGTATTGGTAATAGTGCTTTCAGTAGTTGTAGTGGTCTTACAACTATAGATATACCAAACAGTGTCACAAGTATTGACACTGATGCTTTCGCTAGATGTAGTGGTTTAACAAGTGTAACCATGGGAAATAGTGTTACAAGTATTGGCACTAGGGTTTTCCAATACTGTACTAGTTTAACAAGCGTAAACATACCTAATAGTGTTACTAGTATTAGTAGTTTTGCTTTCTATGGTTGTAGTGGTTTAACAAGTGTGACCATAGGTAACAGTGTCACAAGTATAGATGGTGATGCTTTCAGTAATTGTAGTGGCCTTACAAGTATAACATCTAATGCAACAACTGCTCCAACTATACAGAGTTATACATTCTATAAAGTTAAAACCAATGGTACATTATATGTTCCAATAGGTAGTAGTGGTTATAATGTATGGATGGGTACTGGAAACTATTATTTAGGAAAGTATAATTGGACAAAGGTTGAACAATAATATAGTTAAAGAGCAATCACCTTATTTGATGGTTGCTCTTTTATTGTTCTTTATCCAGCTGCCTTTATATTCATTTTAGGTTTCATAAAATACAACACATTGACAGTCGGTTCTATCAATTTTACAATTTCTTCCATTGGCTTATAAGCATCTGGAGCCTCATCCAACGTTGACATATCTGCTGTCGTGGTATATATTCCAGCCGCCTCCATAGTTTCCTTAAACTTTTCTACATTTAGCTGCTGCTTGGCTTTCGACCTTGAGAGTGCCCTACCACAACCATGCGGAGCTGTATAGTTCCAATCCTCGTTTGACTTACCCTCACAGATTGAAATACCATCCCTCATATTAAATGGAATAATTACCCTTTCGCTAGCGTAAGCACGAATAGCGCCCTTACGAATCATCATATTAGGCTTACCCATAAGTGCCTTAAGGTCATAGTCAATGTAGTTATGTGTGGTATGAATGGTATCAATCACATTAACTCCCTTCGCCATCTTCCTATAGATGTCAACCACTTGCTCAATAATTGTCTCGTGATTCAAACGAGCATACTCTTGTGCAAGCAATACATCAACAAGATACCCCATAAGGTTTTCACAACTCAGATAACCTGGAATCTTCTTTGACAGATATTCCTCTTTTGCTGTTTTGATTTCTGACGCAAGGTTCTTCTTATCCGTGTTTTTCTCTTTTACGGAATCGGTAAGCATTTTCATTTCCTCTTTGGTAATCACCATGCTCTTAGCAATCTTATTCCAATAGTTGAACACCTTTAGGCCAAGATTACGTGAGCCGCAGTGCACACAGATACAATACTTACCCAACTCATCATTTACATCATATTCAAGAAAATGATTGCCTCCGCCAACAGTACCGATAGACTTGAGGAACACACCGTAGTCCATGTTTATCTTCTTACACCATGCCTCCAAATCCCTCTCTGTGGTCATTTCTACGCGATAAGGGGCAAGCTGTGGATAGAATGAGCACATACGGTTAAGAGCAGCGTTAAAACGCTTTATAACGAATTTGACATCTATCTTCTTCTTGTCATTGATTTCAACTCCAAAAGGAATAGCTTTTCTAATCTTGTGCTCAAACTCCTTCATTGCATCGTCACCAATAGGCTTGTCGAAAAACACAGCAGATATAGTACAACCTAAATCGCATCCCACCACTTCTGGAGAAACAAAATCATGCTCAATATCTATTGGGCAAGAAAAACCGATGACGCAACCCTTTCCTTGGTGTACATCTGGCATTATTCTTATTTTTTTATTTTTATAAGCCATAGATTCTGCCATTTTGTATATGGTAGATAATGCTTCTTTTTCTATATTATCCGTAAATATTTTAATATCTTTACAATACTGTCCTTTTATTTCTAACATAATGTTTTATTCTTTATTAACTGTTATAAACTTGTCTATTAAACCACCATTGTTATTAACATAACATAGTTTTAGTTCTCCGTTTATCGTGTGAAATGAAATAGAATGGTCTTTAGGACACTCTACTATCGCCTTGACAATCTTATCAAAATCCACATATCTTCTATCAAGCGGAAGCCATAAATCTGAATGAGGGTATTTA
>Ga0247611_10004955_pt1 | contig 18082 bp, 8 predicted proteins | sample 177DNAGHGhighgp2_FD_192422 | JGI IMG/M metagenome (GOLD analysis project Ga0247611, IMG submission 192422) | Sheep rumen microbial communities from Palmerston North, Manawatu-Wanganui, New Zealand - 1770 DNA GHGhigh gp2 | ecosystem: Host-associated > Mammals > Digestive system > Stomach > Rumen ... | reverse complement strand
AAAAGAATAAGGGAAGTTTAGATTCACTATTTAAATATAGAGAAATAAATAAAAATGAATTAGCGATTAAAGTTAGCCAAAATAAATATGGTTATAATGAAGATAAAAAATTATTAACGTTACCATTCTATTATTTGGGCTTTTATTTAGATAGTAAAAAACAATAAAAACTATCAATATGTGAAGTGACACAGTCGCTCGCAAGAAAATGACATAAAACATAAGTATGAATGACCTTGTCAATTTTGGCAGGGTCTTTTATTTTTGCCTAAATTAGGAAAGGAAGTTAATAGGTGAAAAAATATCTTTATAATGAATAATCATTTGATAATGTATCACATATGTGATACACTAATAATGGGTGATAAATATGAAGAATGAAGTAATACATGCAAGAATTTCTGAAGATATAAAAAAGGAATCTGAAATCATTTTGAATAATATTGGAATGACTTTAAGTCAATCTATAGATTTGTTTTTAAGACAAGTAGTTTTAAAAAGAGGAATTCCATTTGAACTTAATGATATTTCTAATGAAAAAGATGATATTGAAGAATTAGCTTATATTATTAATTCAGTTGATGGTAATGAACCACCAGTTGAAGCAAAAAAGTTAATTCATCTATATTCTTTAGGATATATTGATTATGAAACTGCAAAATTTGGTATTATGAGGTTGTTTGCTAATGACAGATAAATATGTATATCCAGGAACAAAGGTTTTAATTAATAAACTTAATATTAAAGATGCGAATAAACTTGATAATGCAGAATATTCAATTGTTTCTTTAAATATTAACAGTTTAATTAGAAACCCTATTTTAATCAATTCAGTTAAAGATATATTTGTTATTCATAAATTATTATTTTCTGATTTATATGAGTGGGCTGGCAGCAAAAGAAATATTAACATTTATAAGGAAGAACCAATTCTAGCAGGCTTATCTGTCAATTATTCTGATTATAGTAGTATAAATAATGATCTAAATAAATTAGATAAAGAATTTATTAAAATAAAGTGGGATGAATTGAAATCAAAAGACAAGGTAGAAAAAATAGTATCTTTAATTTCGAGATTATGGAGAATTCATCCATTTAGAGAAGGAAACACTAGAACTGTAACAACTTTCCTTTATTTGTTCGTAAAACAAATAGAATTGAAAGTAAATATTGATTTTATTGGTAAACATGCGAAGTATTTTAGAAATGCGCTAGTCATGGCTTCAATAGATGAATATAGTGAGTATGAGCATTTAACTAATATTTTAATGGATTCAATTTCACTTAAGGATATAAATGAGAATAAATATAAAACTATTAAGGAATATGAAGTTGAAAAATATACTTATCAAACTCATAAAATAAAAAAATGATGAATTATGATGATGGTATGGAAGTAATAAAAGATAAGAACGTATTACATGAGGTTGAAAATGAAAAAAATAAAGATATTATTTATGTTATCATTATCTGTTTTCTTATTATTTTCTTGTAATTATAATAAAAAAGCTAATAACACAATTAATGATACTGAATCTACTGAGTCAGCAATAGAATATAATAATTATGATTTAAATGATTATATAGATAATTTAATATTAAATACACCATCTTATATTCCATATTGGAACAAAGAAAGCTATAAAGGTAGATGGAATTATATAGACGGAGTATTTTTAAATTCTATATTAGAATATTCAAAAGTGAAAAATGATAATAAATATATAGATTTTGTTAAAAATTATGTTAATTATTATATTAAAGAAACAGGTGAATTTCTATATATAAGTAGTCAAGAAGAATATAATCCTACAATTAATGGAGCTTTTAGGGCTAATGAATTAGATTCTTATTGTGAATCAAGAATACTATTTGATCTATATCAGTATACAAAAGATGAAAGATATAATAATGCTATTAATAGATCATATGATTATTTATTAAACATGCCTATGTGTGTTAATAATATAAATTATTGTCATAAGGCTATATATAATAATCAAATATATTTGGACGGCTTTTACATGTATGTTCCATTTTTAGTTAAATATGCAAATTCCAAAAAAGATTATACTATTTACGATAATATAATTAAACAATATAAATATGTATACGAGCATCAAAGAAACACTGAAAATGGCTTATATTATCATTGTCTTGATACAGCGAAATCTATATTTTGGGCTAATAAAGAAACAGGAGTATCTGAATCAGTTTGGTCAAGAGGACTTGGATGGTATATTATGTCTTTAGTTGATTCTATTGAATATTTCCCAAAAGATAAACAAACATATTTAATTAATATATTAAATGAAGCAATTAATTCTATATATAAATATAAAGATAATGATACAAATATGTATTACCAATTAATAGATAAAGGTAATACTTCATATGAGGTATCATATGATAAATATTTGAAATATTTAAATAATCAAAAATATACTTCTGATGCAACTATATCAAATTATTTAGAGTCATCAGGTTCGTCAATGATTGCATATACAATGATGAAGGGAGCTAGATTAAATTATTTAGATAATAAATATTTAAATATTGGTAAAAAGACATTTGAAGGTATATATAATCATTCATTTAATAAAACAAGTAATACCTTAAATGATATTTGTCTTTCTGCAGGCTTAGGACCTGAAAATAAACCATATAGAGATGGTACACCTTATTATTATTTGGCGGAAAAAGTAGTGTCTAATGACGCAAAAGGAGTAGGACCATTTATTATGGCTTATATAGAATATATTAGATAAAAATAAGAAAAGGAGATGCCAATCTCCTTTTTGTCTTTAATGTGTTATATTTTAAAACTTGTATTATTTATTTATTTTCTCTACAAATCTTTGATATGATATTTCTTTTTCTTGTTTTCTTTTTTCAAAATTCATCTTATTATGTTTTGATATTTTATCATTTATATATGTGAGAGTCTACATATTAAAAATTCAATTAGTGAATGAATTATTAAAGATAGACAAATTCTTATAAAAATGTTAAACTATTTTTAGAATAATTTATGAAAGAAGGCAAAGAGATGAGAATATTTTTTCAAATTTTATTTCATTTAGCTGCAACAGCGGCTGGTATATTAATGATCGTTTTTGGTGTTAAGAATGAAAATACCGCACTTTGGATATGGGGTATAGTTGTTTTAGCACTTGCTAATCTAAGTATTTATTTTATAACATTTATTATAGGTTTATTAATGATTCCTGCAGCGAGAAAGCAAGATTCGCTTGTTGGTATTAATAATCAAAGTATTCAAAATAGAATTAAATATTGCAAGCAATGTGGAAAAGAAGTAGCATATAGTGTTATGATTTGTCCTAATTGTGGAAATAAGACTTATACTGAAGAAGCTCCTAAGCAAATTAAAACTGAAGATAATTAGAATAGTAAAAAGGGTTGATTTTTTTGAATCAACCCTTTGCTTTATTATTTTCTATTATTTGATTTTGGTATTGCTGTCTTAGTTATATTTCTATATAGATAAATATCTTTTTTAAGTGATAAATTAAAGCTATTTTCTACTACATAGGATGCAGCACCATGCTGATACCTTACAGGTTTAATTTGTCTTACTAAGAATCTCATAATTAATGCTGTAATTAAGATTCCTCCAATTAATCCAGCAACAATACTTAATAATATTTGATTTTCATTATCTGATGTTAATGCAAAGAATAATCCAAATAATGCACCACCAAATAATATAAATGATAATAAAGTTATAAGAAAAGCTTTTATACGAGAAATAGGAAGATTTCCTGTTAATTTACCAGTTTGTCCATTCATGGCAAATTGGTATTTTTTCTCTTTATATTCTGAATTTAGTGTCCAAACTGGATAATAAGCATAATATGCACTATTAGAATCATAATTTATAGTAGCATCTGTTAAATCAACTGTATCATAGCCATGAATAGTAGAACGTAAGGCATCAACTGTGCCTTCTTTTATTCTTGTATTAGCTCTATTAAATGTTTCTTCCTGTGAAACATCATATTTATCAGCTGCATAGCCTACGATATATGCATTATCATAATCCTTAGCTTCTTTGAAATTGAATGGTTCAATTGATTCCATCATTTTATCATCCATTTTTCTAGAAGCGTCTACAGGAAGCTTTTCAAAAGATATTTCACCGCCACGAATTACTGAATAATGCTTAGTTTCTTTATATCTATAATTTGAATCGCTCCAAGTTCTTACTTTTGTAGTTCTAAATTTTGCTATACCATTAACTGATGCGTCAAATAGCCAATATGGAACATATAAAGAAGTAACCTCTTTAACCTCATTTAGCTTTTTGAAATCATTAGGTAGTAATACTTTACCTTTTAAATATGACATTAAATTGCCTTTAGCGGCATCTTTTTCTAATTTGAAAGGAATAATATAATTTGGCTTTAAGCCTCCAGTTAATCTTCCTTTTAAAATTACAGGATTTCCACAATATGGACATAAAGTAGAAGTAGTGTTTTCATCACACATTACTTCACCACCACATGTTTGGCACAAATATACATTTAATGCATCATCCTCATTAAATTCATCATTAGAAGAAGTATCCCAGTTTGTATTTTCTTCAATTGTATTAGCTGAATCATTTAGTTCCTTTAAATCACTTACTTCGAATTCAGTATCACAATATTCACATTTTACCTTTTGTAAGGAAGCTTCAAATTTTAATGAGCCTCCACAGCAAGGACAAGTACATGAAAATAAATCTTGCATATAAAACCTCAACTATTTTGCGTCTGAATCATCGAATCTGTCACCACATTCAGGGCAGAATTTAGGTGGATTAGATGGATCTTCAGGTGTCCAACCACATTTATTACATTTAAATACTTTTTTAGCTTCAGGACGTTTAGCACCACATTCAGGGCAGAATTTACCTAAAGTTTTTGTTTTACAATTTGGACAAATCCATTCATTTGATTCTGGCTTTTTAGCACCACATTCAGGGCAGAACTTACCAGTTGCCATTGTACCACATTCAGGGCATTTCCAGCCTCCTTGAGGAGCTGCAGGCTTTGGTTGTTGCTGTTGTTGTTGCTGTTGCTGTTGACCCATTTGATAGAATTGTTGTGCATTCATTCCACCAGCTTGTTGAGCCATTCCCATTCCAAAGAATCCCATAGCTGCACCATTAGGGTTTGCACCAGCTGCTTTCATAGCCTCAGCTTGAGCTTCAACTAAAGTAGCACCAGCCATATTTGGATTTGTTGCATATACAGCCTTTCTTTGTAATTCTTTAATTAATTGTTCATCCTCTTTTGGTAATGTAACAGAACCAAGAGCTATAGATACAACCTCCAAGCCTCTTAATTCAGCCCATTTTTCATCTAGAGCCTCGTTCATTGCTTTTTCTAATTCTGGAATATGAGTCATAATTTGATTTGGTCTCATTTCCATTTCTGATAATCTACCAAATGCTGGTTGTAATGCACTTATGAATTCAGTTTTTAATTGAGTATCAATTTTATCTCTTGTGTAAGCCTCAGTAACGTTACCACATACATTTTGATAGAATAATACCGGATTTACAATCTTATAAGAGAATACACCATTACATCTAACAGATACATCGATATCTAGACCAACCTTAGAATCAACTACTCTAAATGGAACAGGTTGTGCTGTACCAAATTTATTATCAATTAATTCCTTTAAATTGAAATAATAAACTCTTTGGTCATGTCCTGTATCTCCACCAAATTTAAAACGTCTTGCGATAGTCTTAAAAATACCATTACCAAGACCACCTTGGAATATTGATCCCTCACTTGATTTGTCATATTTAAATTCACCTGGTTCAGCAGTGAATTCTACGATTGCTCCTTGATCAACAATCATCATACATTGACCTTCATTTACTGCGATTATAGAACCATTTGAAATTATATTATCGTCTCCATGCTTATTTGAAGATCTTTTTGAATTTGTTCTTTTTTGACCTTTTGCAACTAATACATTTTTATCTAAAGAATCACAATAAAAATATTCTAGCCATTGATCACCGAAAGTAGAGCTTGTTGCTCCAACTAAAGCTTTAATTAAACCCATTTTTATACTCCTCCTGTTTTAAAACTAATTTAATTATAAAATACAATTTTATAGTAGTCAACTTTTCAATTGTAATCCAAACTTATATATTTTATTTTTATATAAATTTATAAATTTCTTTGTTGCAGTTTTGTTGCGCATGTTTTGTTATTATAAAATTAAATTTTGTATCATTTTAAAAATTTAAGGAGGAATAAAATGAAATTCAGAAACAAGAAGTTATCATTGTTTGAACAAGTGTTAGTCTATGTTTTTTTAGGATTAACATTAATTTATTTTGTATTACTAATATTTGGTAAATATATGTTTGGAGCTGCAAACGAATTCTATCGTAGCTTTAATATATTTTCTAATGCAGGTAATATAAATATTTTTGTAAGAATTGTAAGCTATACATTCTTTATATTTGGATTAAGCTTTGTCTTAAGATTTTTAATGAAATTATTATTGCCATTCTTTAAGAAATTAAAAGGCTTATTAACAATAATTATTTCAGTTATTAAATATGCGACAGTGCTTGTATGGTTATTCTTTGTATTAACAGCATTTGGTGTTGATACAACAGTAATACTTGCAGGTATTGGAATTGTATCATTAATCGTAGGTTTAGCTATTCAACCATTACTTGCAGATATCATCGCTGGATTATTTATAGTATTCGAGGATGTATTTAATGTCGGTGATATTATAGTAGCTGATGGCTTTAGAGGTACAGTTAAGGAAATTGGTATGAGACATACTCAAATTGAGGATGCTGGTGGAAATATTAAGGTTATTAATAATTCTGATATTAGAGCATTAGTAAATATGACAAATCAATTATCACTTGCATCTATTGAAATGTGTATTGAATATGGTGAATCATTAGAAAGAGTAGAAGCTATATTAAAAGAAAATCTACCTATGATTAAAGAATCAATACCAGAAATTAAAGAAGGACCATTCTATAAAGGTGTATCAGCATTAGCTGATTCATCAGTTAATTTAAAATTTATTGCTAAATGTGAAGAAACAGCTAAATATCAAGTTGAAAGAGATATGAATAGACAATTTAAATTATTATTTGATAAATATAATATTAATATTCCATTCCCACAAATTGTCATTAATGAACCAATCGAATTCGAACAAGCAACTTCAAAGGAAAAGCGTGCTGCTAAAGAATTTGTAGAAAATCAAAAAGAGGCTGCAAGCGGATTAGAAGATGTTAATGATAGGAATTAATATATGGATCTAGATAAAAGTATTATTAATATAGATAATGAAGATGATATCTATATTATTGATGAAGAAAACAAAAATAGTTTAGGTGAAGAAACATTTCGTGGGGAAGAAACCTTTAAAGCAAATGAAGATAATATTAATTATCAAGAAGAAAATACTTTAATTTCTTCTAAAAAGGTTTCTAAAAAGGAAGATAATAAAACTAATAATATACAATTTCCTGGTCAAATATTTGGTGTTTTTACATCACTTGTAGCAACTATTTTAATAATAGGAACATCACTTGGGTTTATTCCTTCATTAATATCTACTAAGGTATCTAATTTTATATTAAGAAGTACTGAATTAGGATTTGAAGTAAATAAAGATATGAATTCCTTATATTTAATGTCTTTATATAATGATGATTATAAAGAGGAAATAGAATTAAGTGACAAGAATGAATATGTATTTACTAATTTAAATCCTAGTACAGTTTATAATTTAGAATTATATGATATTACAGATGGAATTAATAAAAAGCTTTATTCTGCAAATTATTTAACTATGGATAAGGATAATAATTCTGCAAATGTAATAAATAGTAGAATTGAAAATAAGCAATTATTCTTAAATGTTAAATACGAAGGAGAAGGTATTGATTTCGTTACAGTAGATATTATAGAAAATGGAAAAAGTATTTTACTTTATGAAGGATTACCAAAGGATGAATTTATAATTGATTTAAATAATGAATCAAGTGATATTAAATGCAAAATATTTATAAATGGAAAGGTAGCTCATTTCTCTCAATTTGTAAATGAAATCGAGCCAGAGAATGAGCCTGAAAAGGATCCTGGTGGAAATGAACCAGGTAAAGAAGAGGATCCTGGTCAGGAACCAGAAACAACTATTCCTGTAGAATCAATTTCAGTAGATAAATCAACTCTTAATTTAAAAGTTGGAGAAGATTATACATTAACTGCAACTATATTACCTAACGATGCAACAGATAAGACTATTATTTGGGAATCATCAGATGAAACTATAGCAACAGTAGTAGATGGAAAAGTAACTGGAGTATCAGTAGGCAGTACAACAATCACTGTAAAGACACCTGATGGTACGATTAGCAAAACTTGTAATGTAACAGTTGAAGCAAATGTAATACCTGTAGAATCAATTTCAGTAGATAAATCAACTCTTAATTTAACAGTTGGAGAAGATTATACATTAACTGCAACAATATTACCTGATGACGCAACAGATAAGACTATTATTTGGGAATCATCAGATGAAACTGTAGCAACAGTCGAAGATGGTAAAGTAACTGGAGTAACTGAAGGTAGTGCTACAATCACTGTAAAGACACCTGATGGTACGATTAGTAAAACTTGTAATGTAACGGTTGAAGCAAATGTAATACCTGTTGAATCTGTATCTTTATCAGAATCTGAAATAACTCTTGTTATAGGCGAAACTAAGGCTATAACGGCAACAGTGTTACCTGAAAATGCAACAAACAAAGCATTAAGATGGAGTATTTCAGGTACAGATGTAGCTACTGTTGAAGATGGTTTAGTTACAGCAGTTGGTGTAGGAAGAACTATACTTGTTGTATCTTCAAATGATGGTGGCAAATATAAAACATGTGTTATAAATGTTACGGATGGATCAGTACCTATTCAATCAATTTCATTAAATGAATCTACTATTAATATGGAAATTGGAGAATCTGAAACTTTAGAAGCAACAGTATTACCAGAGAATGCGACAGATAAGTCTGTAACTTGGACATCTGAAGATCCGACAATAGCTACAGTTGAAGATGGAGTTGTTACAGCAGTTGCAGAAGGTCATACAACTATTATCGCAACTGGTTCTGATGGAATTACTTGGGCTGGATGTAGTGTATATGTTACAGATCCAAATCCAAGTGTCAAATCAGTTTCATTAAATGAATCAACTCTTGAAATTGATTTAGGTGAAAATAGTACGTTAACAGCAACAGTAATGCCATATAATGCAGTAGATAAATCAGTTACATGGGAATCAAGTGATACAGATGTAGCAACAGTAGCAAACGGAGTTATTACAGCAGTTGGTGTTGGTGAAACAACTATTACTGTTACAACAGTAGATGGTGGTTTCACAGCAACATGTATCGTTACAGTTGTAGATAACTCAATTCATGTTACAGGTGTTTCTTTTGAAAATGATTCTGAAACAATTGAACAAAATGATACTATTACACTTGTACCAATTATTGCTCCAACTAACGCTACAAATACAAATGTTACTTGGGAATCAAGCGATACAGATGTAGCAACAGTAAATAGTAATGGAGTAGTTACTGGTGTTATGCCTGGAGAAGCAACAATTACTGTAACAACAGAAGATGGTAATTTCACTGCGACATGTGTTATTACCGTAACAGCAATAGAACCAACATTCTCAAATTTCTTTATAGAATCAAATAAAACTAATTCAGGAAATGAAATAATTACGTTCATTTTTGGTTATGAAGACCCAAGCTTAGTTTGGAAAAATAAATTTATAGTTGAATGCTTGAGAAAAATAGATAGCGAAGTATTATTCAAAGATTATGTAACACCTTCTGGTTCTAAATATGCAGCATTAAATAGTAAGAATAGATATATGCTACTTGACTGGGATGATTCATTCTTAGAAGCATTATCTGATCCTCAAGTAATAACATATACTATTAATGTTTATGCAGAGAGTGATCCAGAAACTGTAATATATACAAGGAATATATATTCAGGTAATAGCTTCTCAGCTGGTAAGGATCCAATTCCTGGAAGCATTATATTAGATGGTAATGTCAATGTTTCAGGTCAAGTGAAACCACAATTTCATATTTCTTCAACTGGATTATCTGGAATTGACAATATTGAAGTTATATTTAGCTATCCAGCAACTGGAGAAGCAGTATTTATAAGTCAAGATGTAACATTAGATGAAATAATAACTGCAGATATTAATTTACCATCAGGCTCAACTCCTTATAATGTTACTGTCAATGGTTATATTGACTCTGAGTATGTTACTGTTATTTCAGAAAAAATAACTATAAGTAATAATTAAAGAATATGCCCTTAAAGAAGTACTTTAGGGGCATATTTCCTTATTTAATTATAAAATTTTAATAATATATAAATAGTTAAAATAATAATTCACACGTTAATTATTCATAATAAAAGAAATGTCAATTAGCGTGTAAATTGTCTAAATTTTAAAAATTGTTGCTTTTTTGATATTTTTTGTGTTATCATACATATGTAGAGTACTGTTTTTCTAACTTAATATTTTCGTTTAACATTATAAACTTAATTTTTTAAAATTTAGACAATTTTTTAAATTATTATTATTTTTTCTATTTTCTTTTATTTAAGTGCATTGTCATTTAAAAGTGATAAGATTATAGGATAATATTAATTTCGGTTTATAAAATACATAAATAAATGGCTATTATAGTTATTGGATGATTAAATGCGATAAAGAAATTAAATTCAATAACTAAATCAATATACATTAATAAACAAAGTAAGGGGGATGTTATGTATGACAGAAAAAATTGGAAAGAGGATTAATTCTAAAATAGTTGTAATTGCACTAGTAATTACTGCAATTTTTACATTCTTTGGCTTGTTTGCTAAAACAAATGTAACTTATGCATCAACTGTTATAGGTACTAATGCGGAAAGTAAATATAGTCAGACTGGATTTTCTCAAAGTTATAGTGTAAGTATAACTATATGTAAAAAATCGGCAAGTGGTACAACTACCACAAGTTGGGGTAAATATACATGGTCAGGTGCAACTGAAGCTGATTCAAGATTTGCGGTTGCAGCTAACTCAACGTTTACATTTACATCAAGTGGTTTTCCTAATCCTGAGCGTGTTGCTTATTCTAGAGTTCTTATTGGTAAAACTACAAATGCATGTAGTTTTACTTTATCTGTTTCTTTTGGAAGCAAGAGTGATAGTGTTTCCGGAACTACAAGTACATCTGATTCTATTGAATGGTTTCCAGACCTTTATGGTGGTGGAGGAACTTCTGTAACATGGACACTTAAGAATAATAGTGGAAGTCCACTTGCTTTTTCAAGTGGATTTATGGAAGTACAATATGGAAGAGAATTTACTGTAAATTTTGATACAAATGGTGGTAGTGGCGGAACAAGCTCAACAAAATTAGCATATTGGGGACCATATTCTAATATTTCTGTTCCTTCAAGATCTGGTTATAATTTTAAAGGATATTTTGATGCAAAAACTGGTGGAACTAAATATTATAATGCAAATGGTTCTCCAGCTAAAACTACTTGGGATAAGAAAGCTGAAACATGGGATAGTGCTGTTACATTATATGCACAATGGGAAGTTGCAGAACAAGCAGTTAGCGTTACAAAGGGAACTGGTGTTAAATCCGTATACTTATCTACAACTAATACTGCAACATCAGGTAGCGCTAGTGGTTCAAAATTTAATAGTGGCTCAACAGTATATGCATTTGCTGAATTAGCAAAAGGATATAGTGCACCTTCAACATGGACAAAAGTATCTGGAACAGCAAATGCTGAGGGCGCAAAATATCGTGTTTCTAGTAAAACTGTTGGTACATCTGCAGTTGATTTTGGAACTATAAATGCAACTGAAACATCTTATACATTAACTTATACTTTAAATGGTGGAAGTGTAACTGGAAACCCTATTTCATATACTATAAATAGTAATACATTTACATTAAAGAATCCAACAAGAACAGGTTATACATTTACAGGTTGGAGTGGAACAGATATAACAAATACTTCAACTTCAGTTTCAGTTACTAAGGGTTCTATAGGTAATAGAAGCTACGCAGCTAATTGGAGTGCTGATTCATATACAATCGCATTTGATAAGAATGCGACAGATGCAACAGGCACAACTGAAAGTATTACTGCTACATATGATGCTACAAAAGATTTACCAGCTACTGGCTTTTCAAGAGTTGGTTATGATTTTGCTGGTTGGGCAACATCAAGTACTGGTGAAGTAGCATTTGCTGATGCAGCAATTTTAACAAAAGATCAAGTTAATACATTATATAATACAGCTAAAAAGAATGGTACTTATACATTATTTGCTAATTGGAAATATGTAGAAGAAATTCAAGCTGTAGTTGATAAGATTAAAGCTATTGGAACTGTAGAATATACAAATTCTTGTAAGACAAAGATTGAAACTGCAGAGGCAGCTTATGCAGCATTATCTGATACATATAAAGGTATTATTCCTGAATATTATGAAACATTAACAAAAGCAAGAAAAAATTATGATGCAGTAGATAATGTTTATAATTTAATTAATGCAATTAAGCCTCTTGAGGTAACTGATGCATGTAGAGAAAGAATAGATGCAGCAAAAGCAGCTTATGCAGGCTTAGATGCCTTTGAAAAATCAATTCTTCCAAATTATGATGATTTAACTGCAAAAGAAACAGCATATAATCATGCAAAAGATACAATTGATAAGATTAATTCAATTGGTACAGTTAAATATCCAGATAGTGAAGAAAAAATTAATACAGCAAGAGCAGCATATAATGCATTAACAAAAGAAGAAAAAGATTTAGTAGGATTTAATAATTTAACAACATTAGCCGCTGCTGAAGGTTATTACAATTCAGTAAGAGATAATGCATTTGCTGATGATGTAATTGAAAAGATTAAAGCAATTGCACCACTTGCAGTAACTGATTTATGTAAGAGTAAAATAGATACTGCAAGAGCAGCATATAATGCATTAACAGCTGATCAAAAAGGATTAGTTTATAATTATGAAGATTTAACAAAGGCTGAGGCTGATTATGCAGCAGCAAAGGCAGTTGTTGATTTAATTAAAGCAATTGGTGATGTTATTCCTGGTGATGTATGCCAAGGTAAGATAGATGCAGCAAGAACTGCATATGATAAATTAGAAGCTGATCAAAAAGCTTTAGTTTATAATTATTCTGATTTAACTGATAGAGAAGCAGCAAAGCCAGTAGTAGATAAAATTGCTGAAATTACATCAGTTGATCCTTCTAAAGAATGTCAAGATAAGATAGATGCAACAAGAACAGCATTTAATGCATTATCAGAAGAACAACAAGAATTAGTATCAAATGAACAAAATTTAATTGATGCTGAAAAAGCAAAGCCTGTATCTGATTTAATTGAAGCGATTAAACCAGTTGAACCAACAACTGAATGCAAAGGTAGAATAGATACAGCAAGAACTGAATTTAATAAATTAACAGATGCCCAAGTAGCATTAATTTCTAATAAAGATGATTTAGTAGATATAGAAGCTGCTAAGGTAGTTGTTGATAAGATTGCAGCTATCGGTGATATAGATGATACAGATGCATGCCAAACAAAGGTTACTGACGCTAGAACTGCTTATGCAGCTTTAACAGAAAAGCAACAAGCATTAGTATCTAATTATGGTGATTTAACTGATAGAGAAGCAGCAAAAGCAGCAGTTGAAAAGATTCAAGCAATCGGAACTGTAGAATATACAAAAGATTGTAAAGATAAGATTGATGCTGCAAGAAAAGCATTTGATGATTTATCTGATGATCAAGAAGCATTAGTTCCTGAAGCATCAGTAAAAGCATTAACAGATGCAGAAGCAGCATATAAGGATTTAGATGATGCTTCTAAAGCAAATAAAGTTGTACTTCTTATAAAAGCAATAGGAACTGTAGAATATACAGATACATGTAAGACAAAGATTGATACTGCAAGAGAAGCTTATGATGAGTTAGAAAATGATGAACAAAGAAATTTAGTTTATAATTATTCAACTTTAACTGATGATGAAGCTTTATATAATGCAGTTGATGGAGCTGTTAAAGCAATTGATGCTATAGGTGAAGTTAAATATCCTGATAGTAAAGAAGCAATTGAGACAGCAAGAACTACATATGATGGATTAACAGATGCTGCAAAAGCATTAGTACCATCTGCAAAGGTTACAGTATTAGAAGCTGCAGAAGCTAAATATATTGAACTTGAAGATTTATTCTTAGCTAATAGAGTTAAAGAATTAATCGATGCTATCGGTAAAGTTCAATTAAATGAAGAATGCAAGGGTAGAATCGAAGCAGCAAGAACAGCATATGACGATTTAAATGATAGACAAAGAAAAATTGTTGGTTATGAATATTTCGCAAAGCTTGTAGCAGCAGAAGGATATTTTGAGGCTGAATGGGATAATTTCTGTGCTGATAAGGTTAGAAAACTAATAATAGCTATTTCACCACTAGAAATAAGTGATGCATGTAAGGCTAGAATTGAAGCAGCAAGAGCAGCATATGATGATGAAAAATTTACTGATGAACAAAGATTATTAGTAACAAATTATGCTGATTTAGAAAAAGCAGAAACTGATTATAAAGCTGCAAAAGAAGTTGTTGATTTAATTGAACAATTACCTGAAACATTATTAACAGCAAGAAAAGCATATGATGCATTAACAGTTGATCAAAAAGCATTAGTTTATAATTACAATAAGTTATTATTAGCTGAGGCAACAAAGACTGATACATTAATCGATGCAATTGGAACTGTAGAATATACAAAGGATTGCAAAGATAAGATTGATGCAGCAAGAGCTGAATATGAAAGCTTAAATGATGAACAAAAAGCAGTTGTAAAGAAGCTTGCTGTATTAGAGGCAGCTGAAGATGCTTATGCAAAATTAAAGACAAATGCAATCAATGATGCAATTGAAAAGATTGGTGCAATAGGAACTATAGCATATACATCAGAATCTAAAGGAAAGATTGATGCAGCAAGAAAAGCATATGATGCAGTATTAGAAGCTGATCAAGCAAGTGTTACAAATAAGCAAACATTAATAGATGCAGAGGCAGCTTATGCAGCATTAAAGGCTGATCATGAAGCCGCTGAAGCAGTAGATACAAAGATTACAGCAATCGGAACTGTAGCATATACAGCAGAATCTAAAGCATTAATAAATGCAGCAAGAGCAGCTTATGATGCATTAACATCTACTCAAAAGGATTATGTAAATAAGTTAGCTACATTAGAAGCAGCTGAAGCTTTATATAATGCAGTAGATAACGTAGCAACAAAGATAAATGCTATTCCATCTCCACTTACAATAGCAGAAGGAACAGCAACAGCAATTACAGCTGCAAGAAAAGCATATGATGATTTAACACCAGCACAAAAAGGATTAGTAACAACTGAATTATTAGCTAAATTAGTTGATAATGAAAAAGCATATCCTGTAATGGGAACAATAGAAGCAATTAAGCCATTTGAATTAAAAGATGAATGCAAGACTAGAATTGATGCAGCAAGAAGCGCATTTGATGCATTAACAGATGCACAAAAGGCATTAGTAGCAAATAAGGCTGACTTAGAAAAAGCAGAAGCTGATTATAATACATTTATAGATCAATCAAAGGCTGATGATGTTATAGCTTTAATTAATGCAATAGGAACTGTAGCATATACAGCTGATTGTAAGGCAGCAATAGATGCAGCTAATACAGCATATGCAGCTTTAACAAAAGCACAACAAGCATTAGTTTCTAATTATGCAAAACTTACTTCAGCAACAAATAGATATACAGCAGTTGATAATGCAGTTAAAGCAATTGATGCAATTGGAACAGTAGAATTAACTAAAGAATGTGAAGGTAAAATAGGCACAGCATTTGAAGCTTATACAGCTTTAAGTTCTGATGTAGATTTATTACCAACAGCAGCAAAGAAAGCATTTGAAGATAAGTCAGGAGCATATTTAACAATGCAAATGATTGATGCAATCGGAACTTTAGAATATACAAAGGCTTGCAAAGATAAGATTAGTGATGCATATGATGAATATGAAGAATTATCAGATGAAGGAAAAGCAATAGTAACAAATTACCAAACATTAGTTGATGCAATTGCTATATTACAACATATTGATGCAGTAGTTGCAAAGATTGATGCAATACCTACACCACTTGTAGTAGATGCAGACGTAAAGACTAAGATTACTGAAGCAAGAACTGCATATGATGAAGGATTAACTGGAAAAGAAATTGCATTATTCCCAGCTGAAAAATTAGAATTATTAGAAAATACTGAAGTAGCATATAATGTAATGGAGCAAATTGATGTTATACCTACTCAAATTACATTAACTGATAGTGGATGCTTAGAAAAAATCGCTAATGCAAGAGCAGCATACAATGAATTAACAAATGCACAAAAGGCATTAGTAACAAATTATCAAAAATTATTAGATGCAGAAGTTGTAGTAGCTGACTTAAAGATTGATGCAATCGGAACTGTAGCATATACAGCAGATTCTAAGGCTAAGATTGATGCAGCAAGAAGCGCATTTGATGCATTAACAGACGCTCAAAAGGCAGCATCAAAATCTGCAGCTGATTTAACAACAGCAGAAACCACATATGCAACATTAAGAACTGCAGCAATCAATGATGCAAAGACAAAGATTGGTGCAATCGGAACTGTAGCATACACAAAAGATTGTAAAGATAAGATAGATGCAGCAAGAAAAGCATTTGATGTAGTATTAACAGCCGATGCAGAAGAAGTTACAAATAAGCAAACATTAATAGATGCTGAAAATAGCTATAATAGTTTAAAGACTACAGCAATTGATGATGCAAAGACAAAGATTGAAGCAATCGGAACTGTAGCATACACAAAAGATTGTAAAGATAAGATAGATGCAGCAAGAAGCGCATTTGATGCAGTATTAACAGCCGATGCAGCAGAAGTTACAAATAAGCAAACATTAATAGATGCTGAAAATAACTATAATACATTAAAGACTACAGCAATAAGTAATGCAATAACAAAGATTGATGCAATTGGTGAAGTTAAATATCCTGATAGTAAAGAAGCAATTGAAGCAGCAAGAAGCGCATTTGATGCAGTATTAGTAGCAGATCAAGATAGTGTTACAAATAAACAAAAATTAATAGATGCTGAAAACTTATATGCAAAATTAAAAGCTGATAAAGAAGCAGCAGATGCAGCAATTGGAAAGATTAATGCGATCGGTGAAGTTAAATATCCTGATAGTAAAGAAGCAATTGGAGCAGCAAGAAAAGCATATAATGATTTAACATCAGCACAAAAAGAATTAGTAAATGCTGATACATTAAAAGTATTAACAGATGCAGAGGCAGCTTATGCAGCATTAAAGGCTGATCATGAAGCAGCAGAAGCTGTAGCTGATAAGATTGCAGCAATCGGTGAAGTTGAATATACAGACGCATCTAAAGCTAAGATTGATGCAGCAAGAAAAGCATATGATGATTTAACATCAGCACAAAAAGAATTAGTTGATTTAGATGCATTTGTAGTATTAGAGGATGCTGAAGATGCATATGATGCAATGAAAGCTAATCATGAGGCAGCAGATGCAGTAGTTGCAAAGATTAACGCAATAGGTGAAGTAGCATATACACCAGAATCAAAAGCATTAATAGATGCAGCAAGAAAAGCATACGATGATTTAACATCAGCACAAAAAGAATTAGTAAATGCTGATACATTAAAGACATTAACAGATGCTGAAAGCTTATATGCAGCATTAAAGGCTGATCATGAAGCAGCAGAAGCTGCAGCAGCAAAGATTAACGCAATTGGAACTGTAACATATACAGCAGATTCTAAGACTAAGATTGATGCAGCAAGAAAAGCTTACGATGCATTAACAAATGATCAAAAGGCATTAGTAAAAG
>Ga0247611_10004954_pt1 | contig 18083 bp, 32 predicted proteins | sample 177DNAGHGhighgp2_FD_192422 | JGI IMG/M metagenome (GOLD analysis project Ga0247611, IMG submission 192422) | Sheep rumen microbial communities from Palmerston North, Manawatu-Wanganui, New Zealand - 1770 DNA GHGhigh gp2 | ecosystem: Host-associated > Mammals > Digestive system > Stomach > Rumen... | reverse complement strand
TCTTCCATTATCATCTAATTCAGCAATACCTCTTGGTTGTCCTATTTTATTTTCTATTTCTGTTATTTTATTTCTAGCAACTGTATCCTCTACAAAATATCCATTTAAGTTATTAAAATTCATACTATTAACTTTTTAATAGTATGAATTTAAAATTTAAAAATCTATTTCTCCAAGGGCATCTCTGAGTTCCATAGCTTCTTCTTTTGTAAGAGTTATACCCTTACCCATTCTTTTATTTCCATCTTCATCAGTAGACCAAGTTCTTATGTCGATTTTTGGTGGTGCTCCATTATATGAAATCCAATTAACTTCCTTAGACCATCCATTCTTTTCACTAAGAACCGCTACTTCTTCTGTAATATCATAATTAAAATCTGCCATTATTTTCTCCTTTTGGCATTATAGAAAAATCATATGTTTTATATATTTTAATCACAGTTCCATCATTATTACAAACAATATAACCATTTTCTGTAATGTTATAAGTTTTCTCAATTTTATATGCTTTTTTTATCTCTTCGTGAAATAAATCTCTACCAGCAACCCCATCAAACTCACAATGCGTATATACTAAAAAATTAAATTTTTTAAGTCCACCATAAAAAAATGTATTAACCCTATCTGGATCTGAAAAAGCAGCTGTTAAAACTGTAGGAGATAAGTAATGACATCCAGAAGAAACACCAATTACACTTTCAAAATTATCAGTTAATTGACTGTATTTTTCCCCTAGTTTTTTACCTATAACAAATTTAAGATCAAAAACATTACCCTCTGGAAGAAGTAGTACTTCTTTTTTTTCATTAAATAATTTATTATTTATTTCTTCTTCTGTATCTAACAAAAGATTACAAAATTCTATTTTAGTTTTATGACCAAATATTTCTTTGTATTCATATTCTACAGCACCTAATATACTTTCTGATGCTATTTCATATATCAAAACAGTTATTTTATTAAAATTTAAATTCAAATTTTTTAAAGCGTAAGTATTAGAACATAAATAAATCATCCTACAATCTCCTTTATATATTTTTCAACCAATTTATTAAGTTCGTCTGGATAACCATTATCACTCATATATTTGTTTTGAAAGACTGCCTTGCTCAAAATTTGAATAGGTACTGGGGTTTTAACTCTTTCTTTTAACATCTTTATACAAGTTTCTTTTTCTGTATAAAACCATTCTGGAAATGTCTTCTTGTCTTCTTCTGGTAATTTCTCAAACTTTGCCAAAGAAGCAGATAGCCCAACAGCACTATTTACAATGAAATCCTGAAGTTCATTCTCTGTGGCTCCGTGATCCTTCATTACATCAAATATCTGACAAGAACCAATATGAGTTGCAGGACTGATAAGCAATCCCCAATGTTTATTAGAGCGAGTTTGAGACTTTTCATTTGCTCTCCAATAGATATACTGAGAGAAGGGTTCTTGAGTATGTTTTAACTGATTTATAACAATAGGTGGAAGATCAATACGACAATAAGCTGTATCTTTAGACAATACATAATCAACTTTTCTTTGGAAAGTATAATCCTCACCTCTTCTTGAAGTTTCTGGAGTAAATCTAATACCACTGTTCTTCAGCCATTTACGATTATAAATATGACTTTGAAGCCAAATACTATTTCCTGGGATAATTGCATCTGCACCATGAGGATTATAGCTCATAACTGGGATAGTAACCAATGCTACATCATTTCTTTTTGTCTGAGCAATATGAAGATCAATATTGTCAGATACTTTATATACAAAGCCTGGGCTTAGCTGATCATCGTCATCGAGTACTTGAACATAATCAGTATTAGCATTATCAATGCCAAACTGTCTTGATAATCCTTGACCTACATTCTCATCGTTCTCAATAACCCACCAATTAATCCAATCTGGTGACATAGAAGCAAATGCTTCCACCACACTATCATACTGTCCTTTCTTCTCAACGTTATCATTTACAATAATAACTTCTATCTTCATCTCGTAATCAGCAGGTTTGTATTGCTGAAGAATAGAAGCCAACGTTGGTCTTATATCATTAGAATATCCTGGGATAACTATTGTAAAAGTTCTCATTAATTTCCTCTTTTATAATTATCAATTATTTTTTTAAATTGTCAATTATGCTTACTGCCGTAGTCGATACGGCATTTAGAAATAATTCTAAGTTTTCCTATAAACTAAGTAAGCTACCAATGATTGTTTAAGCTGTTTTACTCATAACAAATCCATCTGGAACTATGATTTTGTCATAGCGAATATTACGTTTGTTAGTTGCAGACTTACCAACAATCATATCTGGTGTATAAGATACCTGAACTGTGGCAGCACCAATTTTTTCAATTGGAAGAGTTGCCATTCTCTGATAAGAAGCTGGCCCATAAACAAATGTTATCTTATCACCAATCTTCAATGTCTGAATGTATTCTTTTGCCAGCTCTGTTCTAGCGTTTTTCTCTTTTAAAGCGTTTTCTTTTTCTCTTTCCTTGATAGATTCTCTTGTCTCTCTTTTTACTTCATTAAGCTGTTCGAGAGTTGCCATAAGTAAATCAAGATCAATATAATCGTCTACTGTAAGGTGTTCTTTGATAGAACTTACAATACCCTTTACCTTTGCCTGTTCTACATCTGTCAGTGTTTCAAAAATCTCCAATGCCATAATTACTTCCTTGCCACTATAAAATTTTGTGGTCTTAATTTAATTTATAATTTATTATAACAGTTTTGACAAATTAGTTAAAGACTTTTTTATTCATTATCTAAAACAAAAGAATTATCATTAATAATGTTTAATATATATTGAAGCATTTCTCTACAATTTTTTGCTTTCTTTCCAAATAAAGCAAAAAATCTTTTGTACTCATCTCTACAATCAGAATAATTAGATACAAGATCAGAAAAAACATGAAAATTTACATTAGATATTGGACATTTTCCACAAGTATTATCATAGTCAAAAATATCTATACTTTTGTCTATTAATATTTTTTGTATATTATTTTTATATGGTTTTAATCTATTTAGAATTTTCTGATTCGTCATTAAAAGCCTTCAGCATATAATAAAGCAATTCTGGTGAATTGACAACATAAACAGTTCCATTATCCTCAACTGTTGGATTATTCATTTCTACTGCTTCATAGAGATACCATTCTATATTATCTCTGATGGCTTCTTCTTCAAGATTGGGGAACATACAAACAGACATATCAACAATAGTATCTATTATTGTTTCTAATCCATTAAAGTCAAAAATGACCGTATCTTCATCAAAAGCCTTTTCCAAAAGCCTGCACCTTGTTTCTAAATGGGATTTAAAATTTTGGTATCTCTGAATGGCTCTTACAAACCTTTCTTCTTGTGTCATTTTTAACTCCTTGTGATTATATTGTATTTTATTTGATAAATTAATTAAAGACTTTTTTCCATTCTAAGAGAATCGAACTCTTATACCTTTCGGCATCAGTACCTAAAGCTGACGTGTCTACCAATTGCACCAAGAATGGATAAACGGAGTGTGAAAGATTCGAACTTTCGGGAAGATTTCTCAACCACTGATTTTCAAGATCAGAGCACTAAACCAGCTATGCGAACACTCCAAATAAAGCCTACCACCAGAATCGAACTGATAACCTGAAGTTTACAAGACTTCTGCTCTGCCAATTGAGCTAGATAGGCTTAATAATAATTAACTTTACTAGTGTAAAAGCTTCACTAACGTATTAGCTTTATTTTTAAATAGTCTGGGTTTCGGAAGGAATTGTACAATCATTTATATTTACAGGAGGTAATATCCTTCTTGAAATCTCGATTTTTCTAATAATCTTAAGTTTAGTATCTATATCAATACTTTTATTTTCCATAATTTGCTTTTCAAGAACAGAATCTTCATCTCTTAAACCTTCTTGAAGAAGAAACATATTTGCATATGGTGATTCTTTGATTTTGCTGTTTATACGAATCTCAAGTAATGGATAACATTTCCAGCTGTTAGTTCCAATTACAACAAAAACTTCTTCTTGTGTTTCATCTCTTGGAGGATCTACAAAAACAATTCCTTCCTCATCATTATCTCCAAAACTAAAATTTATCAAATCGCCAATAAAAAATTTATTGCCACCAATAACTTCATAATTTTTCATGTAATACCTCTTATAACTTTTTATACATTATCCACCATTCTTTATTTTCTTCTTCATAATCTGGATGTTTGTCTAATCCTATATATCCTTGTTTTGAATAAAATTCTCTAAGACTATCATCATTATCCTGTGGAATTAATTTTACCATTTTATAATTTAGTTTTCTTAATCTTATTTCAGCTGCTTTTAATAAAAGTTTTCCATATCCTTTATTTCTATATTTTGGATTTATTACCAAACTATAAATAAAACCATCTTTTAAATAGCAAGTTCCAATAAGATTACTTTTGTTTTTAAGTTTTAAAACAAAATTTTTTTTAAAACTTTTGTTCCAATTAAAAATACTTCTGGCTCTTGTTTTATTTTTATAAAACTTAATTTTCATTTTAATTCTGTTTTAGCATATACAGACAATGTTCTACATAGCATATCTGTTTCTTTTTCTGTCAATACTATATCTGTTTTTATACCTCTTTTTAACAAATCTGCATAATTATCATAAATATTAAAATAGAAATCATTATCTATTTTTTGTATTCTTAAAACTTCATTAAAGCAGCAGCACTCTACAAAAGAAGTTTCGCCATCATCAGCTTCATAAATAGCAGGTATAAGTTTTACCAAAATAACAGGCTTCGTAAATAACATATGAGACCAGTTTTTCAATTTAGGAAATTTTTTAGCATCCATAATTGTCAAACCTAAAAACTCAGGTGTATCTTTACAAAATGTAAGAACTAAAGCATCTTTCTTTTCTTTTGAAAGAAAAATTTCATTTTTAATCCCACCATCCGTTCCCTTTTTCCGCCATAAATTCTGCAATTTCATGATACAGCCTCTTTCTATCTTCATAATATGCTTTAAAAGATTCTTTTAGTAATCTTTCCTTCTCTTCTTCATCTTTTTCATATTGCCACATATTCATATATTTATCATCTGTATCTGAAAGATTTATCAATCTTTTAATCATATGTCTAAGATGTAAAAGTTCTGTCAATGTTCTTCTATTTCCACGAGCAAATTGTTTAAGCTCATCACTTAGATTTTTGTATTCTTTTACAGTAATATTAACACTATATTCATGATAGATAACACCATCTATAATTTCCCAATCTTTAAAATCATTATGATTTGGAATATGCTGTATTTCTTTCTTATCTTTTTCTTCTATATACCAGAAATACTTATCATCTCCAATAGCATCTTTATTATATTCCAAAACAAGATACTTTTTATCTTTAATATAAAAATAAATCTTGCTTTCATTTTCTTTGCCCATAAAAAAATGAAGATTGCAAGCCCTATCTTCGGGTTTTACATTTTCAAATTTGTTTTCTTCTATGATTTTATTAAAAGCCCAAAGCTTATCTTCTTTTGAACCATGTTCTATTATGGTATGAGAATCAAAATAAAAATCTGCTTGAGAACCATAATGCTTCAAATTATAAAATTGATGTTCTATTTTTAGAAGCATCATATTAAGCATATCTCCTTCTCCATCCCAAGTAGAAGTAAGAATATCTCTGGCTTTATATTTCTTCCATATATACTTGTTTGTACAATCTTCTCCAAAATCATCAAAATAAGAATAAGGAATTTTTCTAAATCTATACCAATATTCTGTTTCAAAAAATTGGCTTATTATTCTTTTTAAATTTCTAAAGATTTTCATTTCTCACCCCCTTTTTAATATTCCTCTTCAGCCGCTGCTATTTCTATTTCCAAATCAGAATTATTTGTATCATTTAAATCAAATGTTATAAAATTATCATAATCTTCTTCATCAAAATATGACTTAAACATATTTCTTTTTAAATAATCAAAAATACCAACCGCTGGCATAACTCCTGGGCAATGTCCCTTAAAGGAAAAAGAAAGTTCTCTTAAAATACAAAGAGCATTATAATATGTTTGCTCTTCATACCAATTATACTCAATTAAAAAATCATTAAATTTGTTCCAACATTCTTCATAAGAATGTTCTTCTTCTGTTCGAAGAACAAGTGCTGAAATAAATTCCGATTCTCTGTTTTTTAAAATAAAACTTATTTTCATTAATAATATTATAATTCTTTTTAAAAATTAGTTAAAGACTAATATCGTGAGTGACATTCCATACCACCTATTGCAGTTCCTTTCGTTCTTACTTCTTTGGTATCATTAGATTTAGTAGGAATTTCTTGATTCAATAAATAATTATAAACTTTTTGCAATAATTTGTCAAATTTATTTTCTTTGCTTAAGTTTATTTTTAATTGTAATGAATACTTATCCTTTTTGCCAGATAAGTATTCGTTCATTACAGATTTTATATCCCTTACAGTTTTACACTTTTTTAATAAATTATTTATTCTTTCCATTTCGTTATTCTGTCTAAAATAGAGATTGAATCTGCTCCTAAAAGAAAGCAAGCTAAAATAATACCTAAGATATTTTCATTGATCAATGAAAATATAAGACACAATATATTAAACAGCAATATAACAAACAAGCCATAATTATATTTTATAAAATCAATTATGTTCTTCAACTTTCAATCTCCTTTATTAAGTTTATTATTTCTTCATAACCATGCTTTTTTACGGAAAGATTTTTTAATCTCTTGTCGAATTTAAGCATAAAAAATGGAGAATGCATATCCATATAATATGAAAATAAAGCAGGATTGGTTTTCTCTTTTACCATAGCAACCCAATCTTTCTTAGATTCATAAGAAGCGACTGAAAGATTTAAACTTTCTTCCATAAGCCATTTCTTAATCTTCATTATGTTGTTTTTTATTTCTTCTATTTTTGGAATAGTAGCTGGAACTGATGCTATCAAATCATCATATTCATTATCAACTACAGCTTTGAAAAGCATTTGAGTATTGCAAGAAGTATCCCGTGCAAATTTTATTTTAAGATAATCATCACACTTGATTTTTGCTCTAGGTGTACCATTAGTTGTATAATCAACAACTACTACTCCTTCCTGCTCTTTGCCTTTAAAAGTTTTAAGAATTTCTTTAATTTCTTCATAATTCTTTGCATTATAAAGTTTTGGAAAATCAAAAATTTTAAAAGCGTCTATCTCACGAGGATTAACTTCAACTCCATCTGCTTTTCTGTAGCCATGAAGCCATATTTTTGTTTCTTTGTATTCACAAATAATACGGTTTCTAGGAGAGGTTAACTCCAACATAAGAGTAGAGCCAACTGGAATAGAATTTGCAAATTCACCTTTACAATAAAACCAACCAGTTTCTTTATTGTAATTTATTTCATCTTTTATTACTTTTGACAAAGCATACTTCAACAAATCTCCATAAGTATCAGCTCCACGAGTTGCAGGCTCATCAAAAACCATAGAATCCTCAAAAGGAGCATTAAGATCAAATGAACCATTTGTGAAGAAATAAAGACGCTTTTCTATATCACCATTATCAAGTTTAAAATCTACAGAAGCAGTTTTGATAATTATACCATCAACTTTATCCTGTATCTGAGCATTATTCCAATTTATTGAATCTTCTATATCTTTTCCAGATACATCACCATATCCAAAAAACTTTGTGTAGGGAGCAGATATAACTTTTACATCTTTTCCGTTTATTTCGAGAACAGTTCCACGACAACCACGCACAACATCATTTGTAAGTTCTGAATCAAAAAGATTATATACAAACATATACCAATCTGGATGCCACATACACTCTTTAATTGTTTTGAGATTATAAGGTTCATTTTTTAAAAGCTCATACCAATTATCATTATTTTTAACAAAATCTATCAAAGCATTTATATACTTATTTTCCATAATCTTTTCTCCTTACAATAATATTATAACTTTTTTTAGAAATTAGTTAAAGACTAACAAAGCTAATATTATGACTATAAAAGAACAAATAATCAGCTATTGTGGAATATTAACTGAGGATGCTAAAGCCAATCAGGTGGGTCTTTTAATATTAAAATTATTAAAAGACATAAACAACAAAAAAGAATCAAAAGAAAGTCTTTTTAAAAGAATAGATAATATTACTTCCAACAAATGGTTTCATGTTCAAAAAGAAGATAAACTAAAAAAAGAAGTAACTTTTGTTATATCTCCAATGGATGAAGGCTCGGGAGATATAAAACAATTAGTTGTAAGCAATGTTCCTGATGAAAACAAAGAACAAGTATTACAACTATTTCAAGAATGGTTTGCTTCAAGGTTATCAAACTTAAAAAATAAATATAAAGGCTGGACTATTTATTCTTATAAAAGAGCTGATGGTGAAATGATTAGATTAGCATAAGTAATCTTTTTCTTCTTTTACAGGTTTAAAAGCAAGCTTGTTTTTATATAACCACTTAGAAGTATTCTTATCACTATTATTTAGAAATCCTAACCATACAACTTGATTGGGATTTTCTAGCTCATATTCTTTTAATCTACTTAACGCAATAAAATCATCTCTGTTTTTATTTTTTATTTCATCAAAAGAAAAAACAGAGATGATACAATTATCCCAACATGAACCATCTTTTGATCTATTTTTTTCAGCATAAAATTTATCGCCTTCTTGATAATAAGTTTTATCAAATCTATAAGCATATTCTATTTTTTCAAAATGTTCTTTTAACTCTTCGATTGAAGAAAAACCAAATCTAAGAATATTATACAGACCAGTTAAAAAACCTTCTTGTTCTGACCATTTTGAGAAGTTTTCCAGTAGAAAATCATCTTTACAATCTTTTAATAAAGGACATATAGATTCGGCTTTATAAGCCATTCTATTATCATATACTGGAAGAATTTTCTTTATTTTATTTTTTATCATTCTTATTTCATCCATATTAATATCCTCCTTTTAAAGACTTACAAATTCTTCTCTACATTTTTTTATTCATTCTTTAAAATTTTTATTCCTAAAATTGAATTTAATTCACATAAAGATTTTGGTAATTTATCTGCAATTGTTGCTTGCATTGGTATGTCAAATACTTTTGCCAACTCGTCCCATCTATAAAAACCACATTTGATAAAAGAATACACAAGTTTTCGTTGAAAGTAATTTAAATTTTTATCATAATCATATAAATCATCATTAAAATCAATATGATTACATTCTTCCATTTTTTTTCTTATTTCTATTAAAGTTTCTTTATCGATCATTTTTCTCAGCTATATTAAGTACTATTACTATAGAACAGACATTTTTGTCCAATTTCAGAACCTAAATTGTCTGTTCGGTAAAGTGATAATTTTTATTGACTTTTTTATTTATTGTAGTTATAATAAATAATCTTTTTCTATTTCACAGTATTCTAAAATTTTTATAAATTCAGATTTAATAGCATCTGCTCTTAAACTATTTCTTTTATCATCCAAAAAATTAAGATTATGCTTTAAACACAATAAAGATAAAACACCAAACAGTAAGCTATTTACTACAACTTGCCTTGCTTTTTCATCATCATGTTCTTTACCATTATACCATCTTTCAAGATATTTGATATTATCATCATCTTCTTTTGTTTTAATAGTATCATTTAAAATTGAATTAGCTAAAGTTTTTATTTTAATTGCTGATTTGGTATTTTTTACTGTTTTAACTTCCCAAACAGCAGAACCTATAATACTTTTAATTTCACCATTGTTAGGATTGAAACCACCAATACTTCCATATAATTCATCATTTAAATTGGAAGCTTTTGAAACATTAATAGTATCAGTTTTTACTTTACTAAGTTTTATATATGTTGAATAAATAATAGAGTTAAACTCTACAAACTTAATCCAAGTGATCACTTTAAGTTCACTTTCAATTTTTTCATAAATAAAATCTAATTTTTCTCTAATATCATTTAGATTTTCAAGCTTTGAATAAACTTTCTTAATTTCAGAATCCGAAGAATAGAATAATTCCTCAATTCTATTCAATATATTTTCTATTTTTTTCCAATATGTTTTAGCATAAGTTTTGATTGAAACCGGATCATTAACTTCATTTCTACAAAATGAAGACTCTTTTAGAATATCATATAATTCTTCTATAAAGATTTTTTTACCTATTTCAGTTTCATCAGAAAAATTAACACCTAAAATAGATTCAAAATCTTCGAAATCTTCATATGTTTCAAGATTATTCCACATATTAAATTGTTCTTCTATATCAGAAAAACTATTACAATCCAAATCATATCCATTTTGATATAGAAATGCTAATTGATAATAATACTTATCTAAAATATTCTTTGTATATTTCTTTTTTAATTGCTTATCTGTAAATAGATAAACTTTGTATTTTTTGTAATTTATAATCATATTTTTTCCTATAATCTTATTATAAAAGATTTAGAAAAATAGTTAAAGACTAAATTTCTATACCATTTTTAACAAGATATTTAAATAAATCATCTTTAGAAATCTCTATAAATTCATGAGAAACAAACTCTTTTATAAAAAAAGACCATGCTTCATTATTAGAAGCAAACATAAAGGTTCCAGTCCCTAACATAAATCTAATCATAGAATTAAAAATATCAGAGTCTATATCAAATGTTGCTTGATAAAATTTTTCTTTGATTATTATATCAGACAATTTTGCTATTAAAATATCTATGGTGGAATATGGAATATCTATATCTTTTTGAATTTTTTCTGAAATTTCACCATATATTTTATATACACTTAACATACTAAAGAAAAGTTCTTTATCTTTTTGCTCAAATTGTATTTTCAAAAAAATTTAACTCCTATACAAAAACTGACAGTTAATAACAAGATAATAAATTCAGCAGTTATAGTAAAAACTATTATTTTTTCTTCATTGCCACTCATAATTTATTATCTTTTTAATTTATATCAAAATCATATTCAGAAAAAATATAGTTTTGATATTCTTCTTCCAAATCTTTTATATCATAAGATGAAACAATTTCACTTAAGCAACTCTTTTTTTCTTCAACAAACAAAGTAAGCTTTCCAAAATTTGCTTTATCTACACCTATATTGTTTCTTGTGATGTTTTTTGTTGGTAAGAAAAATTCAAATGTATTGCCAAAACTAACAAACCTAATGCCATAGGCATAAAGATTATAATCATCTACATAATTAACAATCTCAACAATTCTTTCACTATTAAAATGTTCTTTCAAAAAGCTTTGAACATTATTATAACTTATAGGCTCATTAGTTTTTCCATTTAAATATTCTATAGCACCATCGATATTATCAAGAACAAAAGGAAAATAGTTTAATTCTTTTGATTGCTCTACTAGTTTATCAAGAACAATTTCTTTGATTTTTGTATATCTTAAAATATCATTGTTTAATTTGGTAAGCAGACTTTTAGTTTCGTTTATTTCATCTATAAGTTCTTTCAATTAATTACTCCTTGATACACTTCTAATCAAATTGTCATATATAATTTTTACTTCTAGGTTATTCCAGTCAGGCTCATCTCCAAATTCAAACATACCAATTTCAAATGTATTCTCATCTAAATTGGCAATAGCATATTTGATTTCCTCTTCAGAAATTTTCTTAGGTTCATTTGCTTCAAACTCACCCTTAAAGCGGCCATCTATCTTGGTGTCTTCAAAAGATATATCTAAATCACCATAAGTTTCAAGAATATAATCTTTTCCATTAGAAGTGAATTGAATATAATCAAAAGCTATATTTTCAAGACTATAATTTTTAAAATTATTTCCTTTGAATGTGAAATAAATTTTCATGTTTACTCCTTTTTTATTTTATTATAAAGATTTTAATAAAATAGTTAAAGACTTTTTAAGTTAATAGTAAATGATGGAAATTGTTTTTAGTAATAATAATTATTATATAAAAGAAGAAAACTGTTTTTATGGTTCATTTAACTCTATAGCAGAAGCTATGGTTAATATAAAAGATAAAAACAAATATAAGCTTGATAAAAAACTAATAGAATATAAATTAGTTATTAAATACGTTTGGGGATAAGATTATGTATAAAAGATTACCTTTTAGTCAATATTTCATAGATGCTTCTAAAGATTATAAAAATACTGGTAAGACTAGATTTAATATAAAATATAATCATGTTAGTTTTGAATATAAATTATTTAATTTATTTCCTATAAAATGCTCTGCCGAATGGGAAGTTCATTATGAGCCTGATAGAAATGTCATTCAAATAAATTTTGAGCAAACTAATGGCAAAGCAGATTGGATGATTAATTTCCTTTATAAGGAAAAAATGTATGATAAGTTTATTTGGAATCATAATGACAAAGAGGTATCAATACAACTAAAGGCTTCTAAAGGATGGTCTAGAATGTATAAAGCCATGAAGCATGATGTAAAAGAAGCTGTAAAAAAGTTGTTAGATGAATATCCAAATGCTTATATAGAAATTGCTGCTTGGAGTTTAGGTTCTGGTCAAGCACAGTTTGCCTGTCAAGACATATATTATCATTTTGGAAAACAGCCATATCTTTATACTTATGGAAGTGTTAAGCCTTGGAGAGGTGGAAAAATAATAAAAGAGTATTTATCCACAACTTATAAAGAGGCTTATAATTTCAAACATCGTTCGGATATAGTTGGATATATGCCACCGCTAATCGGCTTTTTTTCTATAAAGCCAATTAAACTTGGCAAATTTAATTTTTTCCATTTGTTTAATCCGCATAAATGGCATACATTATATGGAGAGGAGAGTTTATATGAAGGAGTTTAATGTAAGTAAAGGTTTTGAGAACTATTCACAGAGAAATAATGTTATATGTCCAAATAGTAGTTGCGGCCCTACTAATTTTATACAAGGTTTGGAATACTCTGGTTGGCAATGGGATAATTCTATATTTCCTAATTTAAAGCAACCAGAAGATAAACTGACTAAATTTTGTAGAACTAATAAAGATGTTTTAAACTATTATTCTACAAAATACAATGCTATGTATAAAAATTGGATGGCAGAAGCCAAAGAATTGGCAAAGGAAACAGGCAAGGAATATTGGGAAGTAGACTGTGTTAAAAACTATCCACCTAATGAAGTTCATGATGTTATGAACTATGCCGTAAACTTATTTATAGGATACAAAGCAAGCGATATATCAAAAGATAGACCTGTATGTAATTTCTATAATCATTTCAAAGAAAGTGAAGTAATATCTTCTATACTAAATGGATTGCCAGTAATTAGTTCAGTAGATCCTTTTAAAAAAAATGCTGGGCATTATATCACTATAGTTGGATTTAGGGCCGATGTAGATATAAATGAATTTTCTAATCCAGAATGTATAAAAGAATACATTATTGATAATACATATGGTAAATTTGATTTTGTAAACAAAAAATACATAGCTGTGTCTGGTAATGATGAATATATAGAAAGAACAAAATTGTTAGATATAGTTAAACCAGTAAGTCATTTCTTTAAGAAAGGAGCAGCAGTTTGCTGTTAAAATATGGGAAGAGAAGTAGTAAATGTAAGTAGAAAATATGAAGATATTATAAAAAGATACTACAAAGATCTTAATGATGGTTGTCGTGATTATACTGGAATATCTCAAAGAGATAATAAAATAGATCCAAATAATACTTGCGGTCCAACTAATTTTATACAAGCTCTCGTTTACTCTGGTTGGGGGTTAGATGAATTAAAAGGTTTTGGAAGAAGATTTGGAATTACTAATTACAGACAACCAGAAGATGTATTAACTTATTTTTGTAGAACCAATAATGATGTATTAAATTATTACTTAGAAACAGATAAAACAGATTGTAATAAATGGTTAGATGAAGCTAAAACAAAACCAAAGGGCAAAATTGGTGATAATTTTGAAACTTATCCACCAAATGAAAAACACAATATAATGAGCTATGCAGCAAATATATTTTGCGGAGTAAATCCAATAAGTGCAAAAAAAAATGAAAATAGAACTGTATGTAAATTTTATGGAAGTTGGTTAGAATATGATATAATCGATCAATTATATAACGGTTTGCCAGTTGTGGGTTCTTTAAAAACATCTACTTCTAAAGGAAAAATTGGTGGTCACTATATTACTATAGTAGGCTTTACAACCAAAAGTGGTAGCTTTGATTTCTTAAAAGACTATAAAGGAGATGCTTATAAAGAGAAAGAAGTAAATAGACTAATAGGTACTATAGACGGTTATATTCTTGATAATACCTATGGTAAATTTAAATCTAAATATAATAAACTACCATCTGGTTATTTAAACGTTGATGGTAGTAATGAAATTATGGAAAGAAGTCTTTTTATTAATAGCTTCAGAAAAGATGCTATACATTTCTTTACAAAACATAACTCCACCAACTAAAAACTATTTTATTAATAAATCAAGAATAATAAATAAAAACACAAATGGAATTAAAATAACCCATAAAACACAAAGAATAATTTTTAACATTTTTTCTCCTTTTTTGATAATTATAATTTTCTTTAAAAAATAGTCAAATAATAAAAGTTAATTTTAAAAAGAGGTTTGAAGTGTGTCTAAAAAAATTAAAATTATTATTAATATCATTTGTACTTTGGTTGTCTTGTCCGTTGGTTTTTTCTCAGCAACTATTATCTCTAAATTTAGATATACAAAAAGAATTAGTAAACTTGAGCAAATCATTAGAGATGGAAACGTCAAAAGTGAATTATTATCTTCAGAACTCGAACAAAGAATCAGAGAACTTGATGGTTTCCGAGAACAAGCAAAGCAAGTTGATGAAAGTATCACAGAATCCATCGGAATTATTGAACGAACAGGAACAACTCTTAACGAACTTGGAACAACAGTGGACGAACTTAGAGTTGAAAGTTCAGACATTGGAACTACAATCAGAAATCTTAAAGAAGGACAAAGAAGAATTAGAAATGTATTTGAAGAACTCTCAAGCGACAATAAAGAGCTTGAGGGAAAAATTAGACAGCTACAAGAAAGCATTAACAAGCAATAAAGAAGATACAGAAGAAATAACAAAATTATTTTCAGATGCTTATAAAGAAATAGAAGAACTAAAAGAATATATTGCCAAATTAGAAATTGACAAAAAACATTTAAAAAATATAAGAATCACTTCTATTACTTTTACTGGTTTAGGTATAACTTCTATAGTTCTTGCCAACACATTACCTATTCAAAATCAAAGATTTAAAAATTTCTTAAATGATTTTGGAATAGGTGTTAGTGTTGCTGGAGGTATTTCTTTTATAGTTAGTGTTGTTTTTTAATTGTCCCATTCATAATCTTCTTTGGCTTCCGAAGCTCTAGAGGATGCAGTACTAACAGCTGCCTTATTTACCTCTTCTGCTTCGGCCACATGGGAGGTTTCTGCTTTTTTACCTTTAGATAGTCCTGTTTTCTTTCCTTCTTTGACATTTTCTACAGTACCTTTCTGCATAGGCTTAATGGTAAATTCTTTATTATTAAGCGTAATGACAATAGTTGAATTTATACCAGTATTTACAACAGTAGTATCTGAAAGTATCTGTCCTACTTTTACATCCTCAAACTTACTAGGAGAAACTTCAAACTGAGCTTTTCCTTTTACGGATTTAACAGTATAGCTTTCAGCAAAAGCTAAGCCACAAGCAAATAAACAAACAAATAACAAAAACTTCTTCATAATTTTCTCCTATCTTATAATTTTAATTACGTTTCCATACTGGAAAGTTCCTGGAATTGGTATCATATTATTTACATTTCTGATTATCTCTGAAATATCATAATCAATCAATCCTTCTTTTAAGGCTGCTATAAAATTATTTGGATTAAATTTTATAGCTTCCCTTTTAACTTCTATATGAACACCACCATTTGTTTTAATTATAAAATAATTACTCATACTAAAAAACTTATTAGAAATATTTTTTATAATATCTATAGCTTTTTCATTAATGGTTGCATCTACATCAAAATCTACCCAAACTTTTCTAGAAATATTTTGAGCATGGCAAGATTTTATATGGCTAGTAATAGAAGATAATTTCCAAACACTATTTTCAATTCCTTTTTTACTCCCATTTATTGCTGCCTGTATAAGTTCAGAATTAAAAGAAGAAATTCTTTCAAATGTATCTCTTACAGAAGCTGCTTCGCTAGATGGATTTATGCATAAATATAAAACCAAACTCTTATCTGGATAAGGCTCATTTTTTTCTGAGAGATATGCGTATTTATTAGTTTCAAACTTGCTTATAAAAGAAAGAAAATCTTTCCAAGTGTATTCTTTATCTCTACGCTTTTTAGAGATTTCTGTATGAAACATTTCTGCTCTGTTTAAACCTGTATTTTTTCTTTCTTTTTCGGTTAATTTTTTTGCTCTTGCTGAATGAACAGCCATCAACGATTCACCGTCCAAAGGCTTAACAAGATAATTGTCAAAAAAATATTTCAATTCCTCAATATCTGCTATTACATTATAATATTCTTTCATAATTTTATTATACCTAAATATAAAAAATAGTTAAAGATTTTTTTTATCATCTTCTACTTCTATGACTTCTTTTACAGGTTCTACTTTATCATTTTCTTTTTCTTTTTCAATTGGCTGTTTATATATATTAAGAGGCGAATTATACATAATAGCTCCCCATACTGAATGAAGTGTGCCTGGTAAATTAATTGCAAATTGATTCATTTTTCTCCTTATAATGTGGCTTTATCTCTCTTACAACAACAAAATCTCCGCCTTCATCAGAAACAGATATTAACTCAATATTGTAATTATATAACAAATTTCTTACATCTTCTTTTGAATTGTGATAAACATTGAACTCATATCTACCTTTTACTTTTTCTATAAATCCATCACAATCAAAAAAACTTTTTGTATATTTTAATATTTTTAAAAATTCTTTTTGTCTTTTTGTTTTTTGATAAAACATAATTCTCCTAGTCATAATGACTAGGAGAATTTTAACATTTTTTATTGTTTTGTCAATTATTTTACTTTAAAGGTACAACAGCTCCAGTTCCAGGCACAATATATGCAGCATCTGGAACTTCTTTACCATTCCACCGCTTAGCTTTTTCAAGTGCAATTTCATAATCCCATTGTCTCTGATAAGCCTGCTGATTAGCCGCAATTTGCCGTGCTTCATAAGCATCTGCATCTGCTCGAATCTTTTTAGCTTGTGCTTCACCTTCTGCTTTAGCAACTGAAGCCTGGGCATCAAGCTCGGCAGCCTGTTTATTAGCCTCTGCTTCTTTTACTTTCTTCTGAGCCTGTGCAGCAGCAATATTTGCTTCTTGCTCTGCCTGTTTTACTTGCTGAGTTCTGTTTGCTGTTTCCTTAATCTGCTTATCGAAATCATCTGACCAATCCCAGTTTGTAATTGTTGTCTGATTAATATCAATTGGATAGTTTGACATTCGAGCTAGCATTGCACTAGCAACTTCTGCTGTAATTTCATTTTGCTGAGCAACTAAGTCGTAAATAGAATACTTACCTGTAGTTTCCTTCAAAGATGCTTTGACATTATCTCTCATTGCACTTTCAATAACTGAACCATTAGCATACAATGTTACAATATCCTTCAAACGCTTTTCATCATATACATAACGTACCGCAACTGTTGCACCAACTGTCTGCATATCCTTTGTAATTGCACCGTCATTTCCAACGCTAAATGTTACTTCATAAACTTTTGGCTCAAGCTTAAACTTACGAGTATGCGTAATAAATGGGGGCCTTCCAATGCAAACCAGGCTGAATCACAGTGTCCTGCATTTTTCCTAACTTTACATCAATGCCACGTTCATTTGGATCAATAACCGAACATGAATTGATACCAACAAGTAATACGACAAACAAAATTGCAGCTGAAATAATCAGCTTTTTAAATGTTTTTGGATTCATTAAAAACTCCTTAATTTAATTTATAAAATAATTATATAATTTTTTTAAAAATAGTTAAAGACTATTTTTTGTTTTATTTATAATGATTTTATTTTCCGTTAG